>ENA-OQCE01000336-OQCE01000336.1-human-gut-metagenome-genome-assembly--contig:-NODE-336-length-23169-cov-4.261653_pt1 | contig 23169 bp, 24 predicted proteins | sample MGYA00242495_ERZ504572 | MGnify/ENA primary metagenome ERZ504572 (study PRJEB26092, sample SAMD00036228) | human gut metagenome | host: Homo sapiens | study: EMG produced TPA metagenomics assembly of...
GGCATAATGATACCTGTAACTCCAAGTGCGATCAGACCACCGTTTATACCGATAATAGTTCTGTAATTATTATGGATTACGCTTCATCAGCGCTGTACTCAGTCTCTTTAACGTAACAATCTCATGGAGATTATCTGCAGAAATTGTAACATCTGCAATCTCACGTGCAATAGCTGCGCCATCACTGATAGCAATTCCCACACTTGCAGAAGAAAGTGCCAGAGAATCATTGATCCCATCACCGATCATAATAACTTTATGACCCAGTTCTTTTTTCTTTCTCTACAAAAGATGCCTTATCTTCCGGCAGAACTTCGGAGTAATATTCATCTACACCTACACGTTTCGCAATAGCTGCTGCTGTACGTTCACTGTCACCGGTCATCATTACGACTTTTGTAATGCCGGCTTCTTTTAATTCACGTACTGCATCTGCAGCCTCTTCACGAAGCGGATCCTCTACACAGATAACTGCTGCAAGTTTTCCTTCGATTGCAAGATACAGGTGAGAACATTCTAATGGCAGGTGTTCAAATCTGTCTTCCATCCTTCCGGAATTACACACTTTTCATCTTCCATTACGAAATGCCAGCTTCCGATCACAGCCTTTTTGCCTTCAATAGTTGTAGAAATACCATGAGCTACGATATATTCTACTTTGGAATGCATTTCCTCATGAACAAGATGTTTCTCTTTGGCTGCATTGACAACCGCTCTTGCCATGGAATGAGGGAAATGTTCCTCCATACATGCTGCAATACGCAGAAGCTCATCTGCACTCAGCTCTTCACTAAAAGATACCACTTCTGAAACTACAGGTTTCGCTTTTGTAAGTGTGCCTGTCTTGTCAAATACAATGGTCGTGGCATCAGCCATTGCTTCCATATATTTACCGCCCTTTACAGTAATACTGTGAGTACTTGCCTCACGTATAGCGGATAATACAGAAACAGGCATGGCAAGCTTCAGTGCGCAGGAGAAATCTACCATAAGTACCGCAAGGGTTTTCGTCATGTCTCTGGTAAGCAGATAAGTTATCCCTGTACCTGCAAGAGTGTATGGTACAAGTCTGTCTGCAAGATGTTCTGCATTACTTTCCACAGAGGATTTCAGCTTCTCAGAATCCTCGATCATGTTGACGATCTTCTCATAGCGGCTGGAACCTGCTGCTTCTTTAACCTTAACAGTGAGTTCGCCCTCTTCCAGAACAGTTCCTGCATAGGCAAAGCTGCCTTCTGCTTTACGTACAGGTGCAGATTCACCTGTCAGAGAAGTCTGATTGACCATTGCTTCTCCTGCTGCGACATTTCCGTCAAACGGAATCACATTGCCCATATGTACGCGTATCAGATCACCTGCTTTAACAGAAGACGCAGGTATAAGAACTTCCTGTCCGTCTTCGTTTACAAACCATACTTTCTCTGCATTGATAGACATGCTTCTTGCAAGGTCATTGACGGATTTCTTATGTGTCCATTCCTCAAGGATCTCACCGATTCCAAGCAGGAACATGGTGGAACCTGCAGTATTGAAGTCACCGCGGAGCATAGATACACCGATTGCTGCTGCATCCAGAACAGGTACCTCCAGTTTGCCCTTCATCAGAGTACGTACACCATGATAAATGTATTTCACTGATTTTACTGTAGTGATCGCTACACGTACCGGGTATGGCAAAAACATTTTATTTAATGTACGCATTACTACAGAGTTGATCAGTTTTTCTTTATAGGTTTCGTTTAATTCACGTCCGGAATTCTCAAGTGCTGATTCAGATACCTGAGCAGTTTCATAGGAAAATCTGCTCAGTAAACGAATCAGCCATCTCTGCTGCCGGTACTAGACAACAGCGACATCCTGAGTCCTTACATAAACCGATGCCTTGCTGATATTTGCCTCTTTCTCCAGATAACACTGCAGAATATCCGCCTGTCTGTAGGTCATGTGTTTCTGGGCAAGGTGGATACGGATTCGTCCTTTTATTTCATGCTTAATAGCAAATTTCATTATTCCTCGCTGCCTTCTTCTGTTTCTTCTGTCTCTTCTTTGAAATCTGTTGTCTCTTCTGTTTCTTCAGCTGTTTCTTCAGCTGTATCTTCTACCACTTCCTCAGCTGCTGCTCTGTCTTCATTGATCTGCTGTGCTTCTGCATAAATATCCTCAGCATTCTCCTGAATTGCGGAAGCTGTTTTCATTACACATGCCTTTGCACGTAAAACGGCTGCTGTGCAGTTTGTGTATAATTTCTTTGCATCTTTACTTGTAAGAATCTTGATACCTGCTGTACCGAAAGCTACTCCTGCTGCAAAGATTCCTGTTTTTTTACCGTCAAATTTAATCATTGATGTATCCTCCTGTTGTGATTTTTAATTTATTGTAACCATTCAGCACCCTTTCGGTGCTGAACAGTTATGAACTGTTTTCAGATAAATATGATGGGCAAACGCATTATTGCGACATCAGCTTATTTATATTTCATGTATTATACAGCCAAAATTTTCATATTGCTACTATTTTTTTCTAATTGAGAAATGTTCTCATTTCAGATATATTAAGAAGGTTGACAGAAACTATATCGCCAATAAAGGACAAAAACCTGAAGAAAGATAAGAAAGCCACCGGAAATTATACTCTTCAGTATTTCCCGGCGGTCATCAGTTTGTTCTATATTTAAATTTTTACTTGTTTTCAATGTTTATTTAAAATCACAGGAATTTACGAACATCCGCTCGATTTCCTGTTTGTCAATGTATCCACAGGCTTTCAGTCCTGTCAGGACTACATTGTTAAAACTGTCTTTTGATAATTTCTGGACTGTATTATCATCCAGCTCGATGGTGCATACACTTTCATCTTTACAATCCGGATTTCTCACGATCTTATACATATTTCTTCTGCTGATCGCACCAATTTCTTCCAAAAGGTTTACCATACGGTACACCGTAGCTGATCCGATGCCCGGATCCAGGCGGGATGCGTTGTAATAGATTTCTTTACAGCAGGAACACTCATTTTCAAGAATGACTTCCAATAGCATTCTTCTCTGTTTGGTAATCCTGCATCCTCGCTTCTTTAATTCCTGGATTACAACATCTTTCTGCATTCGGGTTCTCTGGTAATTGGGCTCTTCACAATTTTCCTGTCTCTGTAATGCTGCTGCTCCCAAAATCACATCATCCTTCCGCTTGTTAATTTCTGTTTCCTGACATATGGCTGCTGTTTGGCATCAGGTTTCAGTAATATGCCTGATTCTCAATGGCACCCTCTGCAGTGGCTGCAGTCTCCGCCACATGATGACTTGCCGCTTTTTTTTGTCTCTGACGATTCCTCTTATGATCAGTCCGACAATTAAAATCAAAATTGCTCCTACAATCAATGTTCCCATAAATGACACCTCCTGCTTTATATCATTATCATACACATATAATCACTATACTGCAATCTGATAATCAGCAGTCCACTAACTGTTTATCAGAACCCGCACCACCAGATGGGACGCAGGCTCTGATCTTATTACTGTTTTATCTGGCTTTTGCCATACCCTTTACATTTACATTAAGGCTGCTGCTTTCCTTATAAGGTCTGAACAGCAGATATAAAAATCCGATGATAATTGCGAATGCAACCACTGTCCAGATACCGAAACCACCGCCTGTAATCAGTGTACCGATTTGATAGATACACAGAGACACAAGATATGCAAGTCCACACTGATATCCGATTGCAAATAAAAACCATTTTGTATTGTTCATCTCTCTCTTGATCGCACCCATAGCTGCGAAGCAAGGAGCACAAAGAAGGTTGAATACCAGGAAGCCGTAAGCTGCGATCGGTGTCATGGCTGCTGCCAGGTTACCCCAGATCTCAGCACCGTCTTCTGCAACTTCTGCGAATCCATAAAGCATACCGAATGTAGCTACTACGTTCTCTTTTGCGATCAGACCTGTAACAGCTGCAACTGCCATCTTCCATCCTTCGCCGGCTTTTGTCCAGCCAAGAGGTGCAAAGATCCATGCGATTGCTGTACCGATCTTAGCAAGAATACTCTCGTTAAGTTCTTCAACCATACCGAAGCTTCCGCCTTCCCATCCGAAGCTCATTAAGAACCACAGAATGATTGTTGAAAGAAGGATGATTGTTCCGGCTTTCTTAATGAAGGACCAGCCTCTTTCCCACATACTTCTTAAGATGTTGCTGACTGTTGGCCAGTGGTATGCAGGAAGCTCCATAACGAACGGAGCCGGATCACCGGCAAACATTTTTGTTTTCTTTAAGATGATACCGGAGCAGATAATTGCTGCGATACCAACAAAGTAAGAACTTGTTGCAACCCATCCGCTGTTTCCGAAGAACGCACCTGCGATCATGGCAATGATCGGAAGTTTAGCTCCGCAGGGAACGAATGTGGTTGTCATGATTGTCATTTTTCTGTCACGGTCATTCTCGATTGTACGGGAAGCCATAACACCGGGAACACCGCATCCGCTGCCGATAAGCATTGGAATGAAGGATTTACCTGAAAGGCCGAATTTACGGAAAATTCTGTCCATGATAAATGCTACACGAGCCATGTAACCACAGGACTCAAGGAATGCAAGGAATGCAAACAGTACAAGCATCTGAGGTACGAAACCGAGAACAGCTCCGACACCGGCTACAATACCGTCAAGGATCAGTCCCTGTAACCATGCTGCACAGCCAATCGCATTCAGTCCGGATTCAATTGCCGGAGGAATGATCTCGCCAAACAGAACATCGTTTGTCCAGTCAGTTACGAAAGCACCAACTGTAGTTACAGATACATAATATACAATAAACATTACAACTGCAAAGATCGGCAGTGCCAGCCATCTGTTGGTAACGATACGGTCAATCTTATCAGATGTGGAAAGCTTATCTTTTCTTGCCTTAGTCACACACTGACCAATGATAGAAGAAATATAAACATATCTCTCATTTGTGATAATACTTTCTGTATCGTCGTCAAACTCATTTTCCATTTCTTTGATCTCGGCAGATACATTTACGGATGTATTCATCTGTTCAATGATCTTGTCATCTCTTTCAAGAAGCTTGATCGCGAAGAATCTCTTCTGTTCTTCCGGTACCACACCGGTCAGTTTATTCTCAACTGCTCCGATAATCTCTTCTGCTTTATCACAGAATTCATGGACAGGTGTTACTTTCTTATGGCTCTGGGCAATGGAAACTGCCTTGTTTGCGGCTTCTGTGATTCCTGTTCCCTTCAGAGCGGAAATAGTAACAACTTCACAGCCAAGTTTCTTTTTCAGCTTATCAATATGTATTGTATCACCGTTTTTCTCAACGATATCCATCATGTTGACTGCATGATGACCGGAATCCCAAGTTCCAGGATCTGTGTTGTAAGATACAGGTTACGTTCAATATTGGTACCATCAACGATATTGATGATCGCATCCGGTTTTTCCTGAAGAATGTAATTTCTTGCAACTACTTCTTCAAGTGTATATGGTGATAAAGAATAAATACCAGGTAAGTCAGTGAGGACCACATCTTTGTGTCCCTTCAGCTTACCCTCTTTTTTCTCGACAGTTACGCCTGGCCAGTTACCTACAAACTGATTTGAGCCGGTCAGTGCATTGAACAATGTCGTTTTACCGCAGTTCGGATTACCTGCGAGTGCAATTTTTACTGACATAATCTCTCTCCTCTGATTTCTTGATCTCTTTCATTTTGATCGCTTTACCCAATCTTTCTGCTGTTGATATCACTCTCAACAGTTATTAGTCATCGCTAATACTTAGTTTTTATTAACTATTAGACAGCGCTAATTGTTAGAAAGACCTAACATGATGTCAAAAATAATTATTCTACGGCAATCATTTCGGCATCTGCTTTACGTAAGGATAATTCATATCCTCTTACAGTTACTTCTACAGGATCTCCCAGAGGTGCAACTTTTCTTACATAGATTTCCACGCCTTTAGTGATTCCCATATCCATGATTCTTCTCTTGACCGGGCCTTCACCGGTAAGCTTCTGGACTTTAACGGTTTCTCCAACATGAACTTCTTTTAATGTCTTCAAGCTTCTTTCCCTTCTTTCCCCCGGAGCGTGTTTAAAAAATCATTTTCATGATCTATACTATACGCTCTGGAATTTTATTTTTCTTTCAGGAAGAAATTATGGTTCAGACCATAATCTTGCTTGCCATATCTTTTCCAATGGCAACCCTGGATTCTTTAACATTAACGATCAGGCTTCCATTAATCTCAGAAACAACTGTGACAACTCCTCCTACTACGAAGCCGAGCTCCTCAAGATGTCTCTTCACTTCTTCTTTACCTCCGATCCTTTTAATTGTAAAAGGCTCACCGGCATTTACCATTGATAACGGCATTTCTTCATCCCTTCCTTTGCATTTAATAAGTGATAAACATTATCTTTATCATGTGGTTAGTGTATTCTAATTTTGGTTAGATGTCAATAACTTTATTAAAATTCTTAATGATAAAGTTTTTCATCTTAAAACATTAATATTTTTTTTCATTAATTCATCACTATATTATGCAATATATACAAGAAAAATATTTATCAGCAACGTGCTTCAAGAATACCGTTAAGCGCATTTCCGCTGCTGGTATGGCAGCGTACAATATCTGTAGAAGCGCCAACCTCGTCCAGTGCGCATTTTACCATCTTATGGGATACGGTATTTGTAAAAAGTACCAGAAGATCTGGACATCCTATCTTTTTACCGAAGTCGGCCTCCATCTGTGTAAATACTTTACATTTACATTTATAAGATTTGCAGATTTTTTTGTACTGTCCTACCATTCTGTCATGTCCGCCTACGATTACGATACTCATATATTGTCCTCCTTTGTTTTAATATATTTTATGAGTGTTATATTATAGTATGCTTTCTTATATTGCCAGAAGTTATTTACCTCTAACTATAAGTTAGTATAAACTAACGCACTGCTTTTGTCAATACATTACTATAAGATATATATATTTAAAATAAAGTATATTGAAATACTATGAAATATGCAGTCAAGAAGGTAAAATCATCCGTTTTGCTATATGTTTCTACAACAAATAACTAACTTATTGCTCTTCTCAACCTCCGCAGGGACTTACTTGATTCGGTTAAATTAATTATTCGTGTTTATCTGATCGATACAAAAAAGAATCCTACTTGCAGGATTCTACGCCTGCGGCGGGTCGCTTCAGCGACATAATTTCTCTCCGCCGCAGTGCGATCCTGCCCGGAGGGCTTTGTTATGTTATAGGAACATTACGGAGTAATTTCCTATAACATAATAAACAAAAAGACCACCATACTTCCTTGTATAATGGTCTCTTCAGCAATTACAAATTATATTTTAGGTGCTCGTCTTAGAGCGTGTTTGAAAAAGGCTTTCTGCAAAATATTCTGCAAATTATGGAAGTGCAACGTGCTCTAAAATTCCTGTAAGATGAGCAATCGTTATTCCATAATTCGTCATTGGGACATATTGATTTCTGGCTTTATCAATACGGTACATTACATATTTGCGATTAAACATACAGGCACCGCATTGGATGATCAGATCATATTTAGTAAGGTCATCAGGAAAATCTGTTCCGCCTACCAGACTTACATCCAGTTTCTCTCCAAAACGTTTTTTGAGCATTCGCGGAATCTTCACTCTTCCGATATCTTCCTTCAGAGGTGCATGGGTACAGCATTCTGCAATGAGAACATGTGAATTTTCATTAAGAGTATCAATTGCCTTTGCGCCTTCTATATAATATGGTAAATCTCCCTTGTATGCTGCAAAAAGAACTGAAAAAGAAGTCAGCATACTCTCCTTTGGTTTATTTTCATATACATAGGAAAATACCTGCGAGTCTGTAATGATTAATTTCGGAGGTACTGCGAGATTTTCCAAGGCTGACAGATACTGATCTGTTGTCACACTCATTACCAGACATTTTTTGTCCAATAGTTCTCTTAAAGTTTGCACCTGTGGTAATATCAGTCTCCCCTTTGGTGCCTGAATGTCCTGTGGCATCACAAGCAGAACCAGGTCACCGGTATCAACCAGATCACCGGTAATCATCCTGTTTCCATATCCTTCCGGAATACTTCGGGCAAGCAGTTCCTTCAAATTACGGATTCCCTCTCCTGTTTTAGCACTGATCAGACAGACTTCTTCCTTTGTGTTCCTTTGAATCAGGTGAGCAAGTTTTTCTTTTTCTTCCTGCGTGTACAGATCTGTTTTATTGAGAACGGGAACCACAGGCGTATTTTTCTCTTTAAAGTAACGATACCATTTTAATTCCTGCGACATTTCTTCTTCACAGAAGAGAATAATTGCCAGGTCCGTCTTCTGCGCTGCAAGTTCTGTTTTTTCGATACGTAAAGCTCCAAGCTCACCTTTATCATCAAATCCCGCCGTGTCGATCAGGACGCAGGGACCGAGAGGGTAAATTTCCATAGCCTTGTATACAGGATCCGTAGTAGTTCCCGCAACATCTGCTACAATAGATACTTTCTGTCCGGAAAATGCATTGATAAATGAAGATTTTCCGCTGTTCGTTTTTCCAAAGATTCCAATATGCAGACGATTTGCAGAAGGTGTTTCATTTAATGTAACAGCCATATTTTTTCCTTTCACAATATAATAAGTCAAACGAATAAAATCATTCGCGTTTGCGACGTGGCTCTACACTGGATAACTGTTTCGCAGCTGATTTCTGTCAGAATCTGAAATCACGCTGCCCATTTACGATATCTGCCAGATGTTCTTCTGTAAGCCTCTTTACTTTTTCACTTGGAATATTTTCGAGTTCCTTCTGAATCAGTTCCAGACCGACTTTCTTAGTTTCAGGACTTGCATAATCCTGTAAATATTCCATTAAAGTCATCAAGGCATTTGGATGACAGCAGTTTGAAATCTGTTTACTTTTGCACAATGACATAAAACGGTCACCGGTTCTTCCGGCTCTGTAACAGGCAGTACAAAAGCTTGGGATGTCTCCCATATTCATCAGCCAGTTTACGATCTCATCAAGCGTGCGCTGATCGCTGACATCAAACTGAGCAGATGTAATCTCATCTTCCGTTTCAGGCTTATCATATCCACCGACACTGGTTCTTGAAGCTCCACTAATCTGAGAAACACCCAAAGGAAGAACTTTCTCACGAACAGCCTGACTCTCTCTTGTTGAAATAATCATACCTGTATATGGAACAGAGATTCGGATCAGTGCACAGATTTTGCAAAAATCTCGTCGCTGATACTGTTGTCAAATGCAGACGGATCAATGTCATCCGCATGTTTGATACGTGGCACACTAATCGTATGCGGTCCTACACCATGAACTGCTTCCAGATGTTCCGCATGCATCAGAAGTCCTGCAAATTCATATCTGTAAAGTTCCAGTCCGAACAATACACCTAAACCGACATCATCAATGCCACCTTCCATCGCGCGGTCCATTGCCTCTGTGTGATATGCATAGTTATGTTTTGGCCCTGTTGGATGAAGTTTTTCATAGCTTTCTTTATGATATGTTTCCTGGAAAAGAATGTAAGTACCGATTCCGGCTTCTTTTAATTTACGGTAATTTTCTACTGTTGTAGCCGCGATATTTACATTTACACGACGGATCGCGCCATTTTTATGTTTGATACTATAGATCGTTTTGATACATTCCAGAATATATTCAATCGGGTTATTGAGCGGATCTTCACCCGCTTCAATAGCGAGTCGCTTATGTCCCATATCCTGCAATGCGGTAACTTCTTTTACAATTTCTTCCTGTGTTAATTTCTTACGGGCAATGTGCTGGTTTTTCTTATGATACGGGCAGTATACACAGCCATTTACACAATAGTTAGACAGATACAGAGGCGCAAACAAAACAATTCTGTTTCCGTAGAATTCTTTCTTGATTTCCGCTGCCAGATCATACATCTCCTGAATTTTCTCAGGAATTGGACAGGCAAGAAGAACAGACGCTTCTCTGTGCGTAAGACCTTTACATTCTTTTGCTTTCGCAAGAATCTGATCGATCAGTTCCACATTCTCCTTGTTTGCGTCAGCGTAGGCAAGGGTTTCCCGGATTTCCTCGTCGGAAATGAATTCTTCTGCTTTTAATGATTTTGGATTATACATAGGCTTTTTTCCTTTCTTTTCGGTCAGGAGCTTTCTTATCAACTGCTTTCCGATTAGTTTTTATTTTTCTATATTCAGTTTTATATTCCGCATACTGCGGATGCTTAAGTTATTCAGAAGTGACTCTTTTTGTAAAGCATTCTGGAACTTCAGAAAAATCAGCTTTACATTCAGACCTTATAATCGCCTTTGTCCGTCACTACTTCATAACCAATGCTCTTCATTCTTGCTGCCATACAGGCCTTACATTCTGCTGCTTCGTCACCGGTGCAGATTTTGTTATCATAAAGTTTGTATTTATCTCTGACATTAACCGGAGAAAGGTTAGGCATTACGACGTTTCCGCCTGCCAGAATTCCCTTTTCTCTTCCTTTAGGATCAATTGTTCCAAGTGCAGTTGTCGCTGGCAGAAGAACATGTGGGTGAATCAGTCTGATAATTGACAATAATCTCAATGTCAGATCCAGTGTCCCTGCAGGCTGATCTGCAAACGGAGTATCCTTATGAGGAATAAAAGGTCCGATGCCAACCATTTCAGGTTTCAATTCTTTAATAAACAGAAGATCCTGATAAAGGGTGTCTACCGTTTGTCCCGGTGATCCTACCATAAATCCGCAACCGGTCTGATAGCCGATTTTTTTCAGAACTTTCAGGCAGTTTTTTCTATTGTTTAAAGACATCTGTTGTGGATGGAGTTTTCTGTAATGTTCTTCATCTGCAGTTTCGTGCCTTAACAGATATCTGTCAGCTCCGGCATTAAAATATGCCTGATAACTTTCTTCGCTCTTCTCACCAATGGATAAGGTTACTGCACAGTCCGGATATTTTGATTTAATTTCCTGAACGATCTGGCAAATTTTCACATCTGTGTAATAAGGATCCTCTCCTCCCTGTAATACAAATGTACGAAATCCCAGGTTCCATCCGGTTTTACAACAGGATAGAATCTGTTCTGTTGTAAGGCGATATCTGTCGGCCTTTGTATTGCCGTTGCGGATTCCACAGTAATAGCAGTTATTTTTACAATAATTAGTAAATTCAATCAGACCGCGAATATATATTTTATTTCCATAGATCTGTGTCGCTGTCTGCTGTGCCTTTTTATGAAGTTCCTGTATCAGAAAGGAATCTTGTGTCTGTAAAATCGAGCCTAATTCTTCCCTTGAAATACTTTGCGTATTTTGGATACTCTCTAACATTTTTAAATCTGCTAACACTATGTAATCCCCCTCTTGTTATATGTTTTCTGCCTTTTTTGAGCAAACTGTTTTTGCAGAAATCCCTGCAAGCCGCCCGATTTTTCCTGTCATTGCATTAATCATATCCTGGGGGGCATCCATCGCCACGCTGATAATATTAACACCACGCTGTCTGTATGGGATTCCCATTCTTCCTATGATATATTCACCATATTCGTGAAGAATCTGATTCAGCTCTTTCACAGAATCAGGCTCTTCAACTATAATTCCAATCACCGCAATTCTGCTCGCCATAGAAACACCTCATTTCAGAAATTTTCTCAGATAATTTTCAAAATTAATATGTACAGAAATTTACAACTCTCTGAATCTGATGACTGATCGGATAATAGTCGTATCCATAAACTCCAGTCATCCATCCTGCATACTGAGCCTCCGGATCATAGTAAAGGCCATTTATTTCTACCCAGCAATGACGTGTAAATCCATCTGCCGCTCCATCTCTGCTTCCCGGTACCCGGCCACAGATCATATACGGTGTATATCCTATTTCTCTTGCAAGAGCAGCAAAAATACAGGAAAATCCATAACAGTTGCCATATCCTGTACGAAACATCCTCAATGCCTCACTGCGCGCCCAGCCACTCTGGTAAATGTTAGGATCCGGACCACCATAGTAAAATCCTCCGTAAACAACATATTTCCAACATGCATAAAGCTTCTGGCTCTGACTCATACCTGAATTTGTGATTGACGATACAATCTGCATCACACGCATTTTCAGCAGAGCATTATAATCTTTTCTTGCAGCACCGGAATTGGTAAAATAAAGCTGGCCGTTCTGTCTGGATTTCTTCTGATACAGCCTTCCTTTTGGATCCGCATAATACAGATTATTCTTATAGATAAAATATCCAATGCTGGCACGGCCGTGTTTTGTCCTTATATGATAAATATTGGATCCGGATTTTACAATTTTATTCTGTTTATTCTCAAATAAACGTCCTTTCTCATCAAAAACATAAACTACATTGTTGATACGCTGTCCTCCCCGCACAGCATTTCCATTTGCGCCAAAATAATACTTATAGCCATTATATCTCTTCCATTTGTTCTTAACCATTTTTCCCTTATAATAATAGTAAATCTTGTTTCCCTTTGTAACCAGTTCTCTTATGGGAACCGGAGATGGCGTCGGGGATACCCCGGGCTGCTCTGTAACAGGAATATCACTTTCCGCAGCCTGTATACCAAATACCGGCATAGCTAAAACAGCAACTGCCATTATGATAAAAAGCAACTTTTTCAATGTTTTCATAAATCTTTTTCTCCTTACACATTTTCATAATCTCAGAAACAAAATATAACTACACACCATGACTACAATCCTGTCTCTTCCATTACCTTCTTCACTTTAGTGTAACAAAAAATTTATCTGATTTCCACATTTTTGTGACATTTTAGCAAAAATACTGCTGTCCGAACTTTTATCAATGTTTCGAACAGCAGTATCTGCTATATCTCTGAATTATTATAATTTCTTACCTGTAAGCATTTCATAACCCTGAAGATATTTTCCGATTGTCTTATCTACAATATCCTGCGGAAGTGTCCAGTCATTGTCCGGATTTGCTTTCAGCCAGTCACGTGCAAACTGTTTGTCAAAGGATGGCTGGCCATGTCCCGGTTCATATCCTTCAGCAGGCCAGAAACGGGAGCTGTCCGGTGTGAGCATCTCATCACCGATCACCATGTTTCCGTCTTTATCCAGACCAAATTCAAATTTGGTATCTGCGATAATGATTCCCTTGCTTAATGCGTATTCCGCACATTTCTTATAAAGTGCAATTGTATTATCACGAAGTTTTGCAGCTAATTCCTCTCCTCTGCCCGGGAAATATTTCTCAAGGTGAGCGATGCTCTGCTCATAGGAGATATTTTCGTCATGATCGCCAATCTCAGCCTTTGTGGACGGAGTATAGATCGGCTCAGGAAGCTTGTCAGATTCCTTCAGTCCTTCCGGTAATTCAATGCCGCAGACTTTACCTGTCTTCTTGTAGCTTTCCCAGCCGCTTCCTGTAATATATCCACGCACAATACACTCGATAGGCAGCATTTCAAGCTTACGGCACATCATGCTGTTTCCGTCAAATTTCTCCTGCTGGAAAAATTCAGGCATATCTTTTACATCTACAGAAATCATGTGGTTCGGCAGAATGTCTTCTGTCATATCAAACCAGAACTTGGACATCTGAGTCAGTACAGTTCCCTTCTTGGTTACCTGATTGTTCAGGATAACATCAAAGCAGCTGATGCGGTCTGTCGCAACCATGATCAGGCTGTCACCGTTGTCATAAATCTCACGTACTTTACCTTCTTTGATTGGTTTCATTTCCTGCATTTTTTCGCACCTCAATATTCGTTATGTAATTTGTAAAACTCCAAAATCATCGGCCTTTGCCGAAATTACTGTATTACCGTACCACTATCTCTGTAAGATTGTCAATACACTGAATTTTATTTAGCTTTGCTGATAAAATGTAAGCAAATATAAATTCCATTTCATATCCTGAAATGGCTTTATTCATCCTTCGCCCATCCGTAAGAATATTTCACAGCTTTATTCCATCCTTTAATCTTTTGCTCTCTTGTTTCTTCGGTGATAGACGGATAGAATTTCTGGTCAATGGACCAATTGTTGCGCACTTCTTCTTTACTGCTCCAGTAGCCTACTGCCAGACCTGCCAGATAAGCAGCCCCCATTGCAGTTGTCTCAACACAGCATGGACGGTTGACCGGTGCATTGATAATATCTGCCTGTGTCTGCATCAGGAAATTGTTGGCACTGGCTCCGCCATCAACTTTTAATGCTGCCAGATTAATGCCTGAATCTGCTTTCATGGCATTTAGTACGTCATTTACCTGATAGGCAATAGATTCCAGCGTTGCGCGGATAATATGATATTTGTTCACACCGCGGGTAATTCCTACGATCGTACCTCTCGCATACTGATCCCAGTGGGGAGCTCCCAGTCCTGTAAAGGCCGGCACAACATAACATCCATGTGTATCTGATACTTTATTTGCCATATACTCGGAATCTTCAGAGGAATCAATTACCTTTAATTCATCTCGCAGCCACTGGATAGCTGCACCTGCAACAAAAATTGATCCTTCCAGTGCATAGGTTACCTTTCCGTCCAATCCCCACGCAATCGTAGTAACCAGTCCGTTCTTTGAAAAGACAGGTTTCTCTCCTGTATTCATCAGAAGAAAACATCCTGTGCCATAAGTATTTTTTGCTTCTCCGGCATTAAAGCAGGTCTGGCCAAACAAAGCAGCCTGCTGATCACCTGCTGCACCTGCAATAGGGATAGCACCGCCAAGGACTGCCGGATCTGCTTTTCCATAAATACAGCTGGATGGCATTGGTTTGGGAAGCATGGACTTTGGAATGTCAAGTTCATTCAGAATTTCCTGATCCCACTGTAAAGTATTGATATTAAAAAGCATGGTTCTGGATGCATTGGAATAATCTGTAACATGGACTCTGCCCTTTGTCAGTTTCCAGATCAGCCAGGTTTCCACAGTTCCAAACAAAAGCTGCCCTTTCTGCGCTTTCTCTCTGGCTCCTTCTACATTGTCCAGAATCCACTTTATTTTTGTTGCAGAGAAATAAGCATCGATCACAAGCCCTGTTTTCTCCCTGAATTTCTCAGTCAGTCCTCTGGCTTTTAGCGAGTCGCAGTATTCCGATGTTCTGCGGCACTGCCATACGATCGCATGATAGACAGGTACGCCGGTATTTTTATCCCATACGATAGCAGTTTCTCTCTGGTTTGTGATTCCGATCGCAGCGATCTTTGAAGCATCTGCTCCGATCTTGGTCATTGCCTCTACTGCCACACCCAGCATACTGGCCCATATCTCATCTGCATCATGTTCTACCCAGCCCGGTTTCGGGAAATACTGGGTAAATTCTCTCTGTGCAACACTTAAACGTTCTCCCTTTTCATTAAACAGGATACAGCGGTTGCTGGTCGTCCCGGCATCCAGTGCCATAATATATTTTCCCATAAAAGATTTCCTCCGTTCTCTTTCATTATTATAACCATACCACAAACATCTGAAGGTTGCTATTCTTTTTTATTCATGTTATGATGCAGACAAGTTACTGTTCACACATTGCTATCCTGCGAGGTGTCTCGGTATGAATATGCCGAACTCCTGAGACATACAGGCAAAAATCCCATTACTTCAGGCAATCTGGAATGAAATTTGGCTATGTTACTATTAAACGAAGGACGGAATAATATTTTGAAGAAAAAAGAATTCATTTTTATAGGTGGTATCCTTATTCTTGCACTTGCGATGTGGGGAGGAATGTTTCTTATAAATAAGGGCAGTCATGGTTCCATCCGCATTACTGTAGACGGAGAAGAATATGGAACTTATTCTCTGGAAAAGGATCAGACGATTAAAATCAACGATACAAATGTCTGTGAGATCAAAGACGGTCAGGCACGTATGATCTCTGCACAATGCCCCGATCATCTGTGTATGAAACAGAAGGCAATCGATGAAAAAGGAGGCACCATCGTATGCTCCCTAATAAAGTCGTTATTGAAGGGGAAAAAAAGTACTGACAGTAAAAAAACTGACGAACCGGTAATTGACGCAGTAACCTGAGCTCTCCGTTGCCTGTAACTGAATAACTGTTTCACAGTTCGGCTAAAAAGCAAAATTAAAAGGAAGCATATTATACGGCAGCTATATGATGATACACACCAGCCCGCCCTTACTGTCATTGACAATTTTCTGCATGGTATCCTGAAGCTTTACCTGGCTTTCTTCGCTGATAGCTGCAATCTTGCTTCGGATGCCATCCTGTACCAGCTGCTCAATGGATTTACCGAAAATATTAGTCTCCCAGATACTCTCCCCCCTCTGGCTGCCTTCGTCAATATACTGGATCAGATCCTTTGCCTGCTGTTCTGTTCCTACTATGGGAGCAATTTCAGTTTCTATATTTGCCTTTATCATATGGATAGACGGACTCTTTGACTTGATCTTTACTCCATATTTATTTCCCTGTCGGATCACTTCAGGCTGTGCGATCTCAATCTCATCCAGATTCGGGACAACCACACCATAACCGGTTCCACGCACTGCTTCCAGTGCAGCCTGCACTTTTACATATTCCTCTTTCATATGTACCAGTTCCTGCATTGTATGAATCAGTTCATATTCACTCTCCATTTCGATCCCACTCATCTGACTGAGCATCCTGTAATAATATTCTTCCTTTATGCGTATTCTTATCTTTACTGTTCCATCGGATAAGCCTACATCTTCCAGAAGGGAATCCTGTACATAAGGTCCGGATAATTTTACAGATTCCTTTGTGATATCACGTATATGCTGCATACTTTTCATTTTATCCCTGATCTGTGAAAGGATCTGCTGTTTTAACTCATGCTCCAGGGGAAGCATTTCTACCCAGCGCGGAATAAAAAACTGAATCTGACTGACAGGAAATTCATATAAAACCTTCTCCAGAATCCTGGCAATATCTTCTTTTCTCAATTGGTCACAGTTTACTGTCAGAGCAGTTACCTTATATTTCTGTTGGATTTCTTCCGCTGTTTTCAGAGCCGCATCTTTATATGGCATCTGCGAATTTACCAGCACGATAAATGGTTTCTGCTGTTTTTTCAGTTCCTGAATAGTCTTCTCTTCTGCCTCCGGAAAATTGTCTCTGGGAAGTTCACCGAAACTTCCGTCAGTTGTGACCACAATACCTATTGTGGAATGCTCCTGAATTACTTTCTGTGTTCCGATGCGTGCGGCCTCGCGAAATGGGATTGCCTGCTCAAACCAGGGAGTTTTTACCATTCGTTCTTTCCCGTCCTCCGTCTGCCCGGATGCACCTTTACCAGAAAACCCACACTGTCGATCAGGCGGATCTTTACCTGCTGATCTTCTCCGAGAGTGATGGGAACTGCTTCTTTGGGAATAAATTTTGTTTCTGCTGTGGTGATGATTTTGCCTGATCCGCTTAAAGGAAGCTGATCTCTGATCTCTGCCTGCTTTGTATCTGACATCTGCGGCAATGCAACAAGTTCCATGAATCTGCGGATAAATGTAGATTTTCCTGTGCGGACAGGTCCTACGACCCTATGTATATATCTCCCCCTGTACGGGCCTGGATATCACGATACACCTGAAAATTTTCCATAAAAATAGCCCCCTTGCATATTTACACATAACCTTCATGTATTGTTATAAAATATGCAAGGAAGCTTTAAAATATTCTATTTATCATTTGGACATATTGTTACTGTTCACACACCACTATCCCGCGAGGTGTTTTGGCATGAATATGCCAAAATCCCGATACATACAAGCCAAAATTCTATTGCCGCAGGCAATCTGGAATGAATTTTGGCTACGTTACTGTGAACGGAGTGAACAGTAATGACATATTGTTACTGTCAGGTATCACAGATGTTCCTTAATAGGAATCATTGTGAAGCAGATGATGCTCTTTGCCTTTCAGAAGTCCGTTGTAAAGTTCCAGAACTAACGGGTTTTCATCGGATTTCTTAATGATAGTTGTATTATCTGCATTATACAGGCCCTTAGCTCTCAGAGCTTTGGTTCTGTCGCCGGATCTTGTCGGCTGTCCGCCACCCATGATACATCCGCGGCGGCATGCATGATTTCGATCAGATGATATTCTTTCTCACCATTCTTAACCTGTTCCATAACGGTTTTTGCATTTGCAAGACCGCTGGCAACACAGATATTAAGGTTCATTCCTTCATAAGGAACTGTAAATTCCTTGATTCCCTCATCTCCACGAACACCGCATTCTGCAATCTCATGCATGGTTTCTTTGCTGTGATCCGGAGTCAGACGGCGGAGAACTGCCTCTGTAACACCTCCTGTAACGCCGAAGATAACACCACCACCGGAGCCGAAGCCAAATGGCATATCACAGGCTTCCGGATCAAGAGTTGCAAAGTCAAGACCAAAGTTGTCGATCATGCGGAGCAACTCTGTAGTTGTAATAACGATATCCGTATCCTGTTCACCGTCTGTGAAGCTGTTCGGACGAACTGCTTCCGCTTTCTTGGCTGTACATGGCATAATAGAAATCATAACTGTTTTCTTGCCGCCGGCATGTTCCGGATCGCAGAAGTACTCTTTGATTACTGCTGAGAGCATTCCCTGTGGAGAACGGCAGGTAGAAAGATTCGGAATATACTCCTTGTACTGGTCTGTGATAAACTTCACCCATGCAGGACAGCAGGAAGTAAGAAGCGGAAGTTTCTCACCCTTCTTAATTCTGTCAAGGAACTCGGCACTCTCTTCCATAATAGTAAGGTCAGCACTGAATGAAGTATCATAAACTTCATCGAATCCCATTCTGTGGAGAGCATTGACAATCTTACCCATAACACTCTTGCCTTTGGTCAGTCCATAATGATCACCTACTGCGACACGTACTGCAGGAGCAATCTGAGCAACTACACGTATATTCGGATCAGCAAGTGCTTCCCATGCCTCGTCCATATGTGTCTTGATCGCAATCGCACCTGTTGGGCAATATACACGACACTGACCGCAGTTTACACATTCTGTCTCTGCGATTTTTTTGTTAAATGCAGGCATTACCATGGCCTCAGTTCCCCGGAATGCAAAGCCTAAAGCTCCGATTCCCTGAAGTTCTTCGCAGGCACGTACGCAGTTACCACACAGAATACATTTGTTTGGATCACGAACCAGAGAAGGAGAACTTGTATCCAACTCATGATATTCCCTGGTATTTTTGAAACGGATTGTCTGTACGCCCAGCCTGTGTGCCAGTTCCTGAAGGACACACTCACCACTCTTAACACAGGTTGTACAGTCACGACAATGTGCTGCAAGCAATAATTCTACAATTAGTTTTCTGTATTTCTTGACTCTTCCGGAATTGGTATAGATCACCATTCCATCTCTTGGCTGTTCAGAACATGAGGCAAATGTTTTTCCCCTCTCGTCTTCAACTGTACATAAACGACAGGCACCAAAAGTGGATACCTCTGAGTGGTAGCACAGTGTCGGAATATTGATCCCTGCCTTGCGGATGACAGACAGGACATTTTTTTCATCGGTAAATTCTACCTTTCTACCGTCAATTATCATATGGCCCATAGTGTATCCTCCCTTCTATGCTTCCACATATACTGCATCAAAGTTACAGTTGTCCTTACATGCACCGCATTTGATACAGATGTCGTTATCAATGTGATATGGATGTTTAATCTTACCTGAGATCGCACCTGCCGGACAGTTCTTTGCGCATTTACCGCAGCCAATACAGAACTCAGGGTTGATGTGGAACTGACGAAGAGCAGTACATACTTTTGCACGGCATTTCTTATCGCGGATATGTTCCTCATATTCATCGCGGAAGCGTTTGAGAGTACTGATAACAGGAAGAGGCGCACTCTTGCCAAGTCCGCACAGAGCCATGTTCTGAACCATATTTGCAAGCTCTTCCAGCTCATCCAGATCGGACATCTCACCCTTGCCATCTACGATCCTCTCCAGGATCTCCAGCATACGTTTGGTACCTTCACGACATGGAACACATTTGCCACAGCTCTCACGCTGGGTGAAGTTCATAAAGAATCTGGCAACCTCAACCATACAGGTATTCTCGTCCATAACTACCAGACCACCGGATCCCATGATGGCATCTAATTTTTTGACAGAATCAAAATCAAGAGGTGCATCCAGCTGGTCAAGGATCAGACATCCGCCGGACGGACCGCCGATCTGGACACCTTTAAATGCGGCGCCACTCTTTAAGCCACCACCGATATCATAGATAATGTGGCGAAGTGTGGTTCCCATAGGAACCTCTATCAGACCGGTATTCTCAATAGAACCGGTCAGAGAGAAGGTTTTAGTTCCGGGGCTTCCCTCTGTACCGATGGTGCGGAACCAGTCTGCTCCCTGAAGAATGATCTTCGGTACATTGGCATAAGTTTCTACGTTATTAAGAACTGTAGGTTTACCCCACAGACCTTTCTCTACTGTACGGGGCGGTTTTACACGAGGCATACCTCTGTTACCCTCGATAGATGCGGTAAGTGCCGAACCTTCTCCACATACGAAAGCTCCGGCACCTCTGTTGATATGTAAATGGAAGTTTACACCGGAATTTAAAATATTATCACCTAACAGGCCATATTTTTCTGCCTGTTCAATCGCCATCCTAAGTCTCTTTACAGAAAGAGGATACTCTGCACGAACATAAATATATCCATTCTCCGCACCGACTGCGTAGGCTGCAATAGTCATACCTTCAATCATCTTATATGGATCACCTTCCATGACGGAACCATCCATAAATGCACCGGGATCACCCTCATCACCATTACATACAACATAGCGGGTTTTCTCTGCCTGACGTGCAACCTGAGACCATTTCTTACCTGCCGGGAATCCTGCACCGCCACGACCGCGAAGCCCGGATTTAGTTACTTCATCAATAACTTCCTGCGGGGACATACTTCCCATCACTTTTGCAAGTGCCTGATAGCCTCCCACAGCAATATACTCTTCGATAGATTCCGCATCGATTTTTCCGCAGTTTTCAAGAACAATACGTGTCTGTTGATTTAAGAAAGGAATATCATCAGGATGTGGACAGACTGTATTATTATCTCGATAAAACAGCCTCTCTACAGGTTTTCCTTCCAATATAGTTCTCTCCACAATTTCCTTACAGTCTTCCGGCTGTACGTGAACATACTGATAATCATATGGTTCAATTCTCATCAGAGGTCCAAGTTCACATAAGCCTGGCACCCTGTCTTGATCACGCCTACATGAGGCACATCCTTCTGCATTTCAACTGTTACTCCATCAATTCTCTCACAGAGTACTGACATCTCTTCATAAATCTTCTGCGCTCCGGATGCGATACATCCGGTACCTGAACAGACAAGAACGCGGCAGGTATAAGATTTAATCTGCTCATTTACTTCAGCCTGCTTATTTAACAGGTCTTCTTTACTCTTAATACTCATACGCACTCTCCTCTCAGTTTATTCAAAAGTTCTACAGCTTTCTCAGGAGTCATCTTCGGATGTACTTCATCATTGACAGTCAGTGTGGGGGCAAGTCCACATGCACCCAGACAGGATACTGTTTCTACGGTAAAAAGCATGTCATCTGTAGTGTGTTTCTTGTTGCTCAGTCCAAGTTCCTTCATCAAAGCCTCTTTTACAGGCATGGATTTTCTCACATGACAGGCTGTTCCGTCACACACTTTAATGACATATTTCCCTTTCGGCTCAAAAGAAAAATTCTCATAGAATGTGGCTACACTGTAGGCCTTGGCTTCTTTTACTCCGATTTCTTTCGCTACATAAGTCAGCAATTCTCCCGGCAGGTAACGATATTCCGCCTGAATATCCTGCATGATTGGAATCAGCGATGCTGCTGTACGTCCGTAGTGCTCGATGATCTCATCCGCTTTTCTGTAATAAGACTGGTCTAACATTCGGTTCCCTCCTTAAATAGTAATTTTGATACATCGGTTTTAATATAGTACCGATATATCGATTCCCACGCAGCTTTAGTTATTTTCAACATATGTGCTGTTGATATTATACATTATATAGTTGTTTTGCACAATATCATTTTTGAAATTTTCTGAAATTAATTTATAACAATTTGTTATAGATGTATAGTATTCATAAATGTATATAAATGAAAAGCAATTTCTTTAACAGGGTTGTTAATTTAATAGCAATATCAAAACAAAAAAAGATCATTGAAAAGAATATTATCTTCTTCTCAATGACCTTTCTGGAAATGGCTGCATTATTTAATTTCATGTTCCTCATGGAAATGCTTATATTTTTCTATAAACATCAACAGAAAGCTGATCATAAGGAATCCACAGGAAACCCAGATCATTCTGATTCCATAGCGTATGGACAGATTTCCACCAATGCCGGCACCCAAGGCAAACATAAGGATGATTCCAAAATAATACATCGCCTGTTTTAGCTGTTTTGATTTTTTTTCACGAAAATAAACTGACAACGCAGCTGTACCACTGCGCAAATTACCGATACACATAGTACTTGCATAGGAATATCCGTTTACCTTGCGGAAGGACTGTACCTGCATTGCACAGGCGAAGGATGCCATGGCATTTGCCAGCATATTGTATTCGGTTGGCAGGAAACCTACTGTAAATAAGATCAGGATTTCTGCCAGCAGAACACCCTGCCGCCAGTGGAGCTTCTGCGCATATTTATAATTTGCCTGTATTTTCTCTGCAACCCACACCCCTAATGCAAAGGATATGATAGGAAAGAAATATCCCAGTCCTGCAGTCACTTCCCCTGCCATAAAATGTTGGCTCATAAGAACGACGTTTCCTGTCTGTGCATTACAGAATACTTCGTTTCTTGCATTATAGGTGTAAGCATCCTGAAAACCTCCTGACAGTGCCAGGAACGCACTGTTTAAAAAGGCTTCCGACATTTGTATTTCGTGTTGATTATGATCTTTCATGATTTTCCCCGTTCAAGTTTATTTGCAGTTATCTCCTGTACGGATAACTGCCTTTATTCTTTTACCGTCTTTCTCAAACATTCGAAATCCGCTGATTTACTGCGTAAATCGCTGCTTTCTCATGTTTGGCGGGTCCCTGACCCTGATTATCATGTTATACGTTTATAGGTCAAATGTAAAAGATATAATTCATATTATTGTATATATGATTTTTATATATTGGATACAAT
>ENA-OQCE01000337-OQCE01000337.1-human-gut-metagenome-genome-assembly--contig:-NODE-337-length-23165-cov-18.146584_pt1 | contig 23165 bp, 22 predicted proteins | sample MGYA00242495_ERZ504572 | MGnify/ENA primary metagenome ERZ504572 (study PRJEB26092, sample SAMD00036228) | human gut metagenome | host: Homo sapiens | study: EMG produced TPA metagenomics assembly of...
GGCAGGGACGTTCGGCCGTGCGCGGGCGCCCGGTCGGCGGCCCGTTCTGGGCGCGCCTCAATCGTAGCCCGAGACGGGCCCGGGCTGACAATTTCGACTGTAATGGACGTTCTTAAACGACTAGTCAAACAACAAGAACGTCCCCAACAACTACTTATAAACGGCAGACTATCCACTCTCATTCTGCGAGCACTCATTTAAGTCTGTCCCAATGAGTGCCCTGGAGCAGGACAACTCCGCAGGTAGAGGACGGACAGCGAGCGCCGTCCAGAGCGTACAAGTTGGCATGAAAAAGGCAGGGCATTGACCTTCTGGTCATGCCTTGCCTTTTGAATGACAAATTGTCGCTCTGGGCGGCGCGCAGCGTCGAGCCGTTACGCGGGTTGGTAAACCCGCGTAACTAAACACGCTCCGCGATCTCGTGGATCAGATAGTCGGTCTTTTCCCAGCCCAGGCACGGGTCGGTGATCGACTTGCCAAAGACGCCGCCGTCGACCGGCTGGTTGCCATCCTCCAGGTAGGACTCGATCATAAAGCCCTTGACCAGTTTGGAGATGGATTCGTTGCGGCGACAGCTGTCGAGCACTTCCTTGCAGATGCGATACTGCTCCAGCGGGCGCTTGCCCGAGTTGTCATGGTTGCAGTCGATAACCGCCGCCGGGTTGGCGTAGCGGCGTACTCGGTATAGCGCTCGGCAAGCGCTCCAGGTGCTCGTAGTGGTAATTGGGGTAAGTGCGACCGTCGAGACCGATGTAGCCGCGCATGACGGCGTGCGCGAGCGGGTTGCCGTCGCACTCGACCTCCCAGTTGCGGAAGATAAAGCTCTGGTGCGCCTGGGCGGCGTAGATGGAGTTGAGCATGACGGTAGTGGAACCGGCTGTAGGATTTTTCATGCCCACCGGCACCGAAATGCCGCTCGACACCAGACGGTGCTCCTGGTTCTCGACCGAACGCGCACCCACGGCGACGTAGCTCAACAGGTCGACGAGGTACTGGTAGTTGGACGGGTAGAGCATCTCGTCGGCAGTGAAGAAGCCAGTCTCCTCGATGACGCGCAAGTGCATGTGGCGAATGGCCTTAACGCCTTCGAGCAGATCGTCGGGCGCCTCGGGATCGGGGTTGTGCAGCAGGCCCTTGTAACCGGTGCCCTTGGTGCGCGGCTTGTTGGTGTAGACGCGCGGGATGATGATGAGCTTGTCCTTGACCTCCTCGGCGGTTTTGGCCAGGCGGTTCATGTACTCGAGGACCGAGTCCTCGCGGTCGGCAGAGCACGGTCCGATGATGAGCACCTTGCGCGCGTCCTCGCCGGTAAAGACCTTGGCGACCTCGGCGTCGAATGCCTGCTTCTTAGCAGTAAGCTCAGCGGACAGCGGCATTTCCTCGCGGATCTCCATGGGGATCGGCAGCCTGCGTTTAAATTCCATGGCCATGCGGGGCTCCTCAATCAAAGAAGTCTAAGCTTGAATCGTCGAATGCTCGGCATTATCCGCTGTCGCACGCTAAAGTGCAAGCACGACCAACCAAAAAGGGAATGGATAACGCGCGGGTCGCTTACCACGAGAGTGGATAATCTCCCGTTTTTGGCCTAGGATCGCGCTGAAAGTGGGAGATTATCCACTCTCGTCGAGCAAGCGTCCGAAAATCCTCGCTCGTGGCCCCTTTTCCTCCGTCCCCGAGGGAACGGGACTCGTCTGCCGAATGATTGATGCGGCGACGGCGCGCCCATGTCACACTCAGAGGTGGCCTGACCCACCTTGGAAGGAGCCTCCATGAGCCTTGACAACGTAACCCTGCGCGCCGCCACGCTCGACGACCTGGCTGGCATCGCCGCCATCTACAACCAGCTGTGGTGCAACACGCTGCGCAACCGCGGTGACGTCGAAGCTGCCGATTTCTGCGCGCGCTTTAACATCACCATGCAGCTACAGCGCTCACCTATCGCGCTTGTCGCCGAGGCCGAGGGCCGCATTATCGCCGCCTGCTGCATCGGCATCTTCGAGGACGGCAAGCCGCGTACCAATCCCACGTGGGTGCCTGCTACGACGAGATGTTCGCCCAGGCAACCGAGATGGCAAAGACCGCCGACGCCAAGCTCGAGGGCTCGCTCTTTGGCGACAGCCGCGAGAAGGCCACGGCCGACCGCTTTGCCGCCACGGGCAATGAGTATGCCCAGGGCCAGCTCAACCTCATCATCATCGTGCCCGAGTGGCAGGGCAAAGGGCTCGGCCGCGCGCTCATCGACCTTGCCCGCGCCGAGCTCGCCCGGGCAGGCTGCACCAAGTTCTTCCTGATGAGCGACTGCAACTCTGACTGGCAGTTCTACGAGCACCTCAACATGAAGCGCATCCTAGAAGATCACAGCCAAGACACCGGCGACGGCTTTATCGTCTACATGTACGGAGGCGACACGCAGGATTAGCCTGTGTGCCGCCTCATGGGCTTTCTCCAAGACAGCCCAAACCGGTCAGCCATACCAAATAGAGACCTGCCAAAAAGGGACAGGTTTATTTTGGCAGGTTTTATCTGGGAAAACACCAAGCCGCCGCGAGGGAACTACTTTCCCTCGCGGCGGCCTTCTAACAGCAAAAACCAAGTGAGTAGATTTTTTGCAGGAATCCGAGCACACGCCAAATCGCCACAGCGCTGACCTGCAGTTTTACCGAGCATTTGTCGCGATGTGCTCGGTAAATCCAAAAAAGTCTACTCACTTGCATCTGAGGCGCACCGGATCGGCAAAAAACCGCCGCGAAAGGGATCCGGACCCTTCGCGGCAGTTGTTAATACGCCGAACTTGTTATCGCAAAAGCCAATCACGCGCCGAGACCACGCTACAGTCTTTCGACTCATACGTTGAATCCACGCGGGCCACAACATAGCGCGCATCTTTTGCAATGTCGATCTCATCGCATACAGCCTGTAAATGGCGGGCGTACTTATCGTGATACGTTCTGGATGATTTTATTTCGATAGCCTTGGGACTCCCTGAGTTTGTGCAGTCGAGCAAATCGATTTCTCGCTTGCCGTCGTCCCTATAGAAATACAACTCGGGATTCTCGCCCACGTTGAGATGGCTCTTCGCCGTTTCGGAAACGATGAGGTTTTCGAAAACTGCCCCCAGATAAGGGCTCTCCAAAAGTTGCTCCAGTGATCCAATTTTGAGCAAGTAGCAGAGCAGCCCCGTGTCGTAAAAATAAAGCTTGGGCGTTTTAGTCAAACGTTTCCTGGCATTTGCATAATAAGGCTGCAGTGAAAACGTCAGGTAGCTCTGCTCCAGGATAGACAACCAGCTTTTAATGGTCGATACGTTCACACCCGTATCTCGAGAAAGCGAAGATATATTAATGAGAGCACCGGCGCTCTGGGCAATTATGGACAGTAACTTATGAAACTCCGCTTTATTGCGCACGTCAAGCAAGCCCACAACATCGCGCTCAACATAGGTATCAATATAGCTGGGGAAATAAACCGAGGACGGCATTCCGGCGGAACGCAGGCGAGGGTATCCCCCTTCGAGCGCAAACAAATCCACTTCCAACTGCCCCTGCTGGCCCCTCTCCGCTTCTCGAAACGAAAATGGCAGCAATTTTAAGATCCCGACTCGCCCGGCAAGAGACTGGCCGATGCTTTTCATCATCAAAAAGTTTTGCGATCCCGTAAGGATGTATTGACCGGCATCTCCCCGCTCATCCGAAACAACCTGGATCATCGAGAACAAATCCGGGGCGTATTGCGCCTCATCGATGATGAGTCCGCCCTTTCGGTTGCGGATAAAACTCACCGGATCCTCCAAGGCCGCGCGCCTCGTTTGGGGGTCCTCAAGCGTGACATAGGAATAGTCGGGAAAGGCATGCCTAACAGCGTAGACTTTCCGCTCTGCCTAGGCCCCGTCAACGACACAACAGGAAACCAACCCGCCATGCGAATGAGCAACTCATGCAAATCCCTGTTAATGTACTCGGCCATATCAACGCCCTTATAACGCTGTTACCATAATCGTATAGTATCATTTGCCATAATCTCGCAGTAGCGTTTTCCATAATCTTGTAGTAGTGTTTTCCACAATCTTATAGTAGCCCAGTTCAAAAACGTTATTTATAGAGCCGAAATCTCAGACCCTAAATAACAATAGCCACCACAATGGGAACTGTCCCCATTGCGGTGGCTTGCAGGCGAGTTGACTTATTCGACTATCGCGGGCCGGCCGTGTCCGAGTCTAGAGCGTGGCAAGTCGCTTGGATTCGCGGACGGCGAGGGCGATGGAGATAAGACCAGTGATGGCGTCAGCCGTCACCAAGGCAAACCAGACACCCTGAACGCCCATCATGTTGCCAAGCAGGTACATAAGCGGCACGGAGCAGATCACGTAGCGGAGCAGACCGGTGAACGTGGCGATACCCACCTTCTCAACCGCCTGGAAGTACATCGACATGGTCATGGCAAGATAGCCCAGGGCCACGGCCAGGATAACGATGCGCGTGGCGTTGGCGGCAACCTCGACGAGCGCCGGGTCGCTACCAGCAAAAAAGGCGCAGACCGGCGTTGCGGCCACCCATAGCACAGCAGACACCGCAGCAAGCGTCACGACCTGGTACTTAAGCGTGCAGGAGAGCGTTTCCTTGAGGCGCGCCCACGCCTTGGCGCCGGCGTTGAAGGCGGCAATGGGCTGCAGGCCGTACGAGAAGCACTGGGCGACCATCATGGTAATGTAGAGGATGTAGCCGTTGATCACACCAAAGGCCGCGATGTAGAGCGAACCCATGTCGCCGCCGAGCTGGCCAAGCAACGAGTTGGCAACGGTGTTGAAGATGAACGTGGCAGCTTGCACCAAAAAGAACGGGAAACCAATCTTAATGATCTGGCCGCAGATGGCCATGTCGAGTTTGAGGTCGGCGGCGCTGATCTGGAGCTGCGACTTCTTACCGCCGATGAACCAGAAGATACCGATGGCCCAGATACCGATGGAAAGACCGTAGTACACGCCAGCTCCCATAACGCCAAGCTTGAGCACAAACGTGGAAAGCGCAAGCCAGCAGATAGCGACGATGGCAGACGCGGTCATGAGGTTGGCCTGGATCTGAACCTTCTCGTCCACACGCATGACGGCGGTGACCATCTGACCAATGACCGTGAGCGGCAGCAGCACGGAGAAGGTGCGCACGCCGGCAACGGTATCGGTCATGATGTCGGGCGTGGCGCCGAAGAATGCGCAGATGGGCTCGGTAAACACAGCCATCACCACAGCAAGCAGCACACTCACAATCGTGGTAAGCCAAAAACCCTGGCTAAACGCCTTGCTGGCGCCCTTAATGTCGCCGGCACCCAAAAGGTTGCCCACCACGGCGGGCACGCCGGTGCCAAACAGGTTGCCAAAGGCCAGGTTAATGTACTCGACCGACATGATGATCGAAACACAGGCCAGGCCGTGTGCACCCAGGCCCCAACCCATCACGAGGCCCTCAAGGACCACCATGATAATCTGGGCGAGCATACCCTGGCCGGTGATGATGGTGCACTTGCGCACCAGGCCGGGAATCGGCTGCGAGGCAAGCTCACGCTCCTCCTCAACAGCGGCGGTTGTCTCTTCTGCCATTGTTCTCCCCTTTCCATGAGAGATTGATGAATGGATGGATGAATGGATGGGCGGCACGCACAGGCTGTGGCACCGCCCAGCGATGCAGCAGCCCCGCTAGGCCTCGTAGACCACCTTGCCGGCAATCATCGTGAGAGACGCCGTGGCCTCGAGGACCTCAGCCGGTTCGCAGTCAAAGAGGTTGCGGTCGAGCACACAGATATCAGCCTGTTTGCCGCATGCGAGCGTACCGATGCGATCCTCGGCATGCATGGCGTAGGCGCTGCCGTAGGTGTAGGCGCGCAGGGCCTCGGCCATGGTAATGCGCTCCTGGGGGAACCAGCCCTCGGGGTTGGAGCCGTCCTCGAGCATGCGGAAGACCGCGCCGTACACCTCCTCCATGGGCTCCAAGCCCACAACGGGGAAGTCGCTGCCCAAGTGCACCACGGCACCGCTGGCAAGCAGGCTGTGCAGGGGCCACGAAAGCGCTGCACGCTCGGGGCCCACGGCATCGTCCTTGGCAAGGTCAGCCATATCGAGCAGCATGTGCCACGGTTGCATGCCGGGGCATATACCAAGCTCCGCGTAGCGCGGCAGATCCTCGGGCTGAACCGTCTCGTTGTGCTCCATGGAGTGGCGGCAACCCCGCTTACCATGCAAGCGCTCGCCCTCCTCAAAGCAATCAAGCACAAAACGCACCGAGCGATCGCCGATCGTATGGACGCGCGTGTCAACGCCCCATTCCTGCGCCCTGACAATGGCGGCACGGATGCGCTCTGGATCCTCCGCGGGCTCACCGCAGGTATCGGGCGCATTGCTATAGGGTTCAAGCATCCAAGCGGTGTGGTCGGAGCACACGCCATCAAGAAACTGCTTAAAGCCGTGCCACTCGACCTGCGTACCCGAGAAGGCGTATTTCTCCTTGATCTGCTCGAGCGTTAAGGACTCGTTTTCGAACAGATCGGTGTACAGGAACACGCGCAGTGGCAAGTCGCCCTTGGCATTAAGACCTGCCAACACCGCATACGGGTTTTCCATGCTCACAAACGTAGGATTGACCATGCCGACCGTAGTGATTCCCAGGGCATTGGCGCGCCGGGCGGTTTTTGCAAACGACGCGTCAACAACCTCGGGCGCTGGGTCGTAGACCTCGTCCATAAAGAAGACGCCGGCGTTGTTGGAAAACACGCCCGTCAGATTGCCCTCGGCATCCTTAAGGATCTTGCCGCCTGCGGGATCGGGCGTCTGCGAAGTTACTCCCACCTTGTTGATGGCGCAGGTATTGGCACTAAAGGTATGCAGGTCAACCTGCTGCAGAAAGACCGGGCGGTCCGAGATGTACTCATCGATCATCGCGGCTGTGGGCATCTCGGGGACATCCCACTGGAACTGGACAATCTGGCAGCCCAGAATCCACTCGTTATCGGGATGGTCGGCCGCAAACGCCACGACACGTTCCATCGCCATCTCAAAACTGGTGCAGTCGATGAGGTTGACGGCAAAATCGGGGTCGGTCATAAACGCGCCCTGGGCAAAATGCGTGTGTGAGTCGATCAGGCCGGGCATGACGAGCTGGTCGCCAAAGTCGCGCACCTCGGTATCGGGACCGATAAACGGTGCCAGGTGAGCATCGTCACCGCAGGCAACAATCTTATCACCGCGCACGGCAACGCCGCCCTTAAACGGCTCGAGCCCATCGCCGGTAAAGACGGCGTTGCTCTTGATAACTACATCAGCCTTGTCCATGTGAGCCTCCTCAGGCATCTTTGGTTGCAACGCGGACGCACCGCCCGCGTGGGCACTCGGTTGGGAGCGTAGCGCTCCCGCATCGGCGCGTGCCTACAAGCCGTGCTCGGACGTCTGTCCCACGTCCGCGGCTTCGCGCTACACCCATTGATACACAGGGGCAAATCCGTGCCAAGGCCAGGGATCGCAAACGGTCAGTTTAAGCAGGTTTACACGCTTTACCTGCAGGTTTATTGTCTGAGATTATTACCGCGTCATTACGCCCAACGGCGTGCCCGCCCACACGGCAAGACCCGCATGCAAGGAAGAATAGGACTAGGAACGCCAAAAGGCATCTATGAGGTCATCTCGGTTGGAGACACCGCTTTTAACGTAGATGCGATGCAAGTGCGCCTTGACAGTGCCAGGGCTGATGACCAACTCGCTGGCGATGTTTTGGGCGTCGTTGCCTTCAGCACCAGCGTGAGCACCTCCTGCTCGCGCCGCGACAGCTTACGGGCATCGGCATAGATCACAACGCGTGATGCTAGATCGTCCCCAGAGCGTGCGCTCTCGGCCGCCACGTCCTCATCGGCACGCGGATGACGGGCATACACGCGCAGGATATGGCTAAACTGGCAAAAGAGTTGGACCGCGCATGCCACGAGCAGCACGTTTTCGGAGATATTGCGCTCGGACAGATACCACAAAAAGAGGCTGATGACGGGGTTTTGAGAGTCGGGGCGGCAGAGCAAAATCATGTAGGTGTCCTCGGCGATTACGCAAAACGCAAGAACGAGTGCCACCTTCCAAAAGAGCTTTGAGCGGTCGAGGTCGAGTTTCTCAACACGCGTGGCCCTGTGCCGGTAATGCCAGGCGGCATAGGCAAGACATCCTACATTGCCCAGGTCACGCGTGAGCCAAAAGAGATACTGCTGCATCTCTCCGGCAGCACCGCTGCGAGGCACCAGCACCAATTGCAAGATTGAAAACGGCACGATAACAAGTCCGAGCATGCGCGACGTCGGCCTTTTGCGCAAGCGCGCAAACATCCACAGCACAATGCAAGCATAGATGGCAATACCGAGCACGCAGCGCAGCAAGGGGTGCTGCAGCGGCTCGCTAAAGGTAACGGCGTAGTCATATTTGAGCGAGTGTACTCGTCAAAAAAGATGACCGACATATCGAGCATGTAGAGCAAAAAGCCCGCCGCGGCCACTAGGCTGTCGCGACGGTGCGTCATGAGCCAAACCACCAATGCCACGGCACTGGTCACCAGAGCCACACCCATGATAATCGTGGTGTAGATATAGAACGCGAAACTCATGCCCGCCTCCCCTGTCTAGATGCTGTGAGGATGTTGACAGATTCTTTGCCGCAAGATTAGACTCACCGATTAAACGTACTGTATCGTTTAGATAAACAAGCTGTGTCTCACCGATGAAAGGAGATGCCATGGCACCGATCGCTCCGCTCAAGATGCTCGTCGCGCCCGCCGCCAAGGCCATCACCCGACTCGGTTCTTCCATGACCTACGACGATGTCCCCTGCGCCGTTGAGGCGCGTTCGGACAGCTGCCCCTACCTGGGCCACGTCCCCTACTTTGCACCCAAGCTCGCATCTGATCCCGAGCAGCGTGAGCAGTAATCCAAGATGCATCTAGCACCGCACAACTCGCGGCGCTACTGTTTTGGCGCAAAGCGACCTGTCCCCCTTGCGCCACGCCGGGATTGTCGATGCTGCGGCCGCGGCGCGATATGAGGCGCGAAACCTCGCCCAGCAACACGCCGATCACCACACCCATGAGGATCGGCAACTTTGACATCTCGGCGGGCGAGCTGTTAAGCGGCACGATTGTCGCAACAATCGAAAGCACGAGCTCTACCACCGGCACCGCAAGCGCTACCGCAAGCACCTTGCCCTCGAAGGGCGCGCGGAACACACGTGGGCGGTCGTCGTATTTACGCAGGCGCCAAAACGCCGGGAACATCGGGATATAGCTCATGAGCAGAAAGACGACGTTCATCGAGAAGAAGACCCAAAAGACGTCGGAACCTTCGCCCAGCGGAATCTGAAGTAGCAGCACCAAGCTGGCAAAACAACCGTTAATGAGTGCTGAGCCGTTGGGCATGCCGGTCTTCTTGGACACCAGCGCAAAGGGGCGCGGCATGTTGCGTGGCGCGCGGCATAGCTCGCCACGTTGTTGACGCCAAAACTCCAGCAGATCATGTTGGCGAACAGCGTCACCAAAAAGGCCACGCCCACGACCATCGTCAGCGGGTGAGCGCGCCCCACCATGGCGGCAACCGCGTCCACAATGCCCGAATCGAGTGAAAGCTGCTCGGTGGGAACCGCGGCTCCAATACCGATGCCACAGATAATGTAGATCGCCGCGATGGCAACGCCACCGGCGATAACCGCCTTGGGGATATCGCGCGATGGGTTCTTCATCGTGCTGGCAAAGGTCGCGACCACCTCAAAGCCCATAAAGTTGAATAGGATGATTGAAAGATACGTCAGTGAGTTAGTGTCTCCCAGATCGGGGACAAAGTCTTAAACGACATATCGTTGGCAAAGCCGTTATTGCAGGCAAACCAGATGCCGACGATTCCCACCACGGCGGTAATGAGCACCTTGATGACGGCGCCGCCATCCATGACCCAATCGGCCTCGGCCACCGGCTGCATTGCCATGACCGTGACGCCCCACACAAAGGCAAGCTCGATGGCAATTCGGACCCCAAGCGAAAATTCGATGCCCCATACCGCATTGATGACACTGGGGAACATGCAGGCGATACTTGCCACCCACAGTGGAAAGTTGACCCAATAGCACCAGGAGCAGCGGGCGCCCCAACGGTCGCCCAAGCCCAGGCGAACCCAATCGTACAGACCGCCCTCGGAATCGAACGCCGTACCGAGCTCGGCCACCACCAGGCCATAGGGAAGCAAAAACGTAATGATGAGGAAGATCCACCAGAAGAACTGCACGTTACCCATGGCAGATGCCGGAGCGGCCGCCTCGATGGTAAAGACAACGCAGATAACCGAGAGGATGACCTCGAACAGGGAGAACTTTTTACCTGCCACGACACGCTCCCCCTACAGCAAAAAGGATGGCATCTGTACCGAAGGCGCAGCCCAAGGTAGGGTTGCAGGCCGCGTCACCGGTGCAGGTGCCATCCCAAAGAGAAGAGAGGATGCAATTGTTGGACCAACGCTCGCGGAACAGGCGCGTGTAGATAACGATACGCTGGTACATAGATACTCCGATCAAAACGGCCGCGATTGCGACCGGAATCTTTTGGCAATTGAAGACGCGTCTGACCTGGGATATTCAAGCGAACAATTGGCCTAACCCGCAATAAATCCCAGATCAGACGCGTACTCAATCAAAGAGGCGGGCACTCCGAAGTGGAGGCAACGGAGTGCCCAAAGAAAAACCCAGCCGACCAAGACATCGAATAAACCGACCATCAATGCCCCGAGATGGTCACGGTGCGATTCATCGACTGTCCGATTGATCGGCTGGGTTTCCGAGGTGCGGCAGATTGCCCTGAAAGAGGAGGCATAGACCTTAAGGGTCATGCCCGACGATTGAAGGGCAAGGTGCCGTGCCTCGGGAAGCCAGACAATTACGCGGACGGCTCCTGCTGCGTAATGCAGTGGATGTTGCCGCCGCCGAAGACGACCTGCTCGGACTGGACGCCGACGCACTTGTAGACGCCCTCGCCCCAGACCTCGTCATAGATCTTCTGGAGCGTGTCGACGGCCAGCTGGTCGTTCTCGTCGCCGTACTGCGGGACGATGACGCCGTGGTTGGTGACCAGGTAGTTCATGTAGGACGCGATCAGCGGCTCGTCGGGGACGCGCGGCTCGGCGTTCTCGTCGGCGTCGATGGTGTCGCAGGAGGCCTGGTCCATGAACAGCGGGTTCACGGGCATGCAGAGCTTGTAGACCTTCATCTTGCGGCCCTTGGCGTCAACGGCGTTGGAGAGGGTCTCGTAGGCAGCGTGCACTGCTCGTAGAACGGATACTCGGGATCGTCGGTCCAGATGCAGGCCATGACGCCCGGAGCGATGAACGTGGCAACGTCGTCGATATGACCGTTGGTCTCCTCGGGGTCGATGCCCTCCTTGACCCAGATGACCTTCTCGACACCCAGGTAATCCTTGAGGTGCTCGTCCATGTAGGCGCGAAGCTCCTCGCTCCAAGGCTCAAACTTCTTGTGGAACTTGGGCCAGATGGACTCGGGATCCTCTTCCTCCTCCAGAACCGCAGAGCAGGTGCGGCCCGGGGAAAGCAGGCACTGGTCGGTCACGACCACGGTGCCTTCGCCGTCGACGGTGATGGAGCCGCCCTCGAGGATCATGTCGTCGGGACGATAGCGACGGCAGCCGGAGAGCTCAGCCATCTTGAGGGCGATCTGCTCGTCCTTGTCCCACGGAAAGTACAGGCCGTCGACGAGGCCGCCGTAGGCGTTGAAGTGCCAGTGGTTGGCGCGCTTCTCGCCCTTGCCGTTGATGACGTAGGTGGCGGCGGTGTCGCGGAACCAGGCGTCGTCGGTGGTCATCTCGATAACGGTGACGTTCTCGTCGTTCTCGAAGACGGCCTTGCAGTTGGCATAGTCGACCTGGTTGGCGCACATATAGACCGGGGTGAACTCGGAGATGGCGCGGGCGATGGCGGCATACTGCTTCTGAGCCGGCTTGGCGCCGTGGGCCCAGGTGTCGGTGCGGTGGGGCCAGCCCATCCACACGCGATCCTGCGGGGCGAACTCGGCGGGCATAAAGAAGCCGTCGGCCTTGGGGGTGGACTCGGACTCGGTGATCGTACGCATAAGATTTCCTCCAAATCGAACGATCGTTTGCCGCGGGCGGATTACCCGCAGCCTAAAACCAAGAGATAGTGGGCGCCCGTCCCCCGGCAAAGGTCGGGGCGCCCGGTGCCGGTTTTCACGGAGCCGCACCGACGAGCGGCAACGTAACCAAGTGCGTGGAGACAAACGCACGAAGGATACGAGAGAGAGGTTGGGGCGGGCGGTGGTTACCGGAGCTATCGCTCGCACCCGCCCCAGGAAATAGTGAGCAAATTTGTCGCTTTGGGCACGCCCTCGAAGAGGCTAGAGTGCCTGGAGTCGGGAGCGACAAGCCCGACGAAGCGCACGTTGGTACGCGAGGAGGGTTGGAGCCCCAGAACCGGGTGCTCTAGTTCTCCTCGGCCTCGGCGGCCTCCTCAGCGAGACGCTGAGCTGCCAGCTCGGGAGTGAGGCCCTTGTACTCGGTCTCGCGGCCCTTAGCGCTGACGACGCGGACAACCTCGCCGATGAGCAGAAGCACGATGAAGATAACGATCATCGGGAGCTTGTCGCCAATTTCAGCGGCAGAGAACGGCACCAGCGTTGCAACGATGGCCAGGATCAGCTCGATGCAAGGGATGGCCAGCATGACCTTCATCATGGCACCTTAAACGGGAACGTGAAGATGCGCTCGCGGTCGGGGTCGTCTTGCGAAGGTTGAGGAACGCCGGGAACATCGGGATGTAGGTCAGCAGCAGGAAGACGACGGAGGTGCCGAAGAGCATCCAGAAGACGCCGTTGGAGATGGCATCGATGGGAACGAGCTGCAGGCACAGCACCAGGGAGGCAACGACGGCGTTGACCAGGTTGGCACCGTTGGGCATGTCGTCATCAGAGATCATCGAGGCGAAGACCTTGGGCATGTTGCCGTGCTCGGCAGCGTAGCGAGCAACGGAGTTAACGCCGAAGGACCAAGCAGCCATGTTGGCGAACAGGGTGATCAGGAAGGCAATGCAGATGACCTTAAAGATCATGGAGTCGCCCACCATGGTCTGGACTGCATAAATCATGCCGTAGTCGGGGTCGATGGAATCGGCCGGCACAGCAGCGCCGATGCCAAAGCCAGCGAACAGGTAGATCACGGCGATGGACAGGCCACCGACGATGATAGCCTTGGGAATATCGCGAGCGGGATCGGCCATGTCATCGGTCATGGTGCAGATGACCTCGAAGCCCATGAAGTTAAAGATGATGATCGACAGGTAACCGAGAGCGTTGGTGTTGGTGAGCTCGGGCAGGAAGGTGGCAGCGGACATGTCGTTCGCAAAACCGTTCTCCATGGCATACCAAATGCCCAAAGCGCCAACGATAACGGCGACGGCGACCTTGATGATGGCGCCACCGTTAAGGACCCACTCGGAGTCGGCCGCCTTGGAGCGGCCCATGAGGTAGACGATCCACACAAAGGCAAGATCGATACCCATCTTGCGATCAAGTTGAACTCAACGCCAAAGACCATGCCCAAAATGTCGGGGAACATGGTAGCCAGCGAGGCAATCCACAGCGGGTAGTTGACCCAGTAGTAATACGAGATGCGGGCGCCCCATTTGTCGCCCAGGCCATCGCGTACCCAGTCGTAAATGCCGCCCTCGCCGTCATAGGTGGTGCCGAGCTCGGCAACAACCATGCCATAAGGAAGCAGGAAGGTCAGGATCAGGAAGATCCACCAGAAGAACTGCTGGTTGCCAATGGCAGCAGCAGGAGCGGCGGCCTCGCAAACGAAGACGACGCAGATGATGGTCGAAATGACCGTCAAAAAGGAAAGCTTTTTCTTTCCGTCGCTCATGATGAGCTCCTTCGCTCAGTCTTGGACAGATCCGAGGCCCAAGGTACTAAGCAATTGCCTGAGCCTCGGTGAGCGGGCGACAGGAGACGAGCATCCGCCGCCCGCAAACGTGCGTTTAGCAGGCTTAAGGCTTAGAGCTGCTCGAGAGCCTCGAGAGCGGCGTGAAGCTCGGCCTTGGCGGAGTACTCGACACCCTCGTCGTTGAGCGGGGTGCGCTTGCCCAGGGCAGCGAGGAGAGCACGGATGGAGTGCTTGCGGTTCTCGGCCTCGACCCAGCACAGGGAGCGCTCGGGATCGTCCATAACCTCGTCGACGACTTCCTCGTTGCGAGTGGCCGGCAGGCAGTGCATGAACTTGGAGTTGGGGCCGGCGAAGTTCATCATGTCCATGGTGACCTGATACTTGGGGTAGAACACGTCCATGTAGTTCTCGCCCGAGACCTCCTCGTCGTACAGGCCATACCACACGTCGGTGTAGATGAAGTCGGCGCCCTTGATGCACTCGATGTCGTCGGAGATGACGACGGAGCCGCCGGAGACCTTGCAGTTCTCCTCGGCGATGGCCATCATCTGCTTGCCGAACTCGGCGCGCTCCTCAACGGTGCCAACGTGCAGGCCGCCGTCGGGGATCTGGTGGCCCTTGGGTCCAAACTGGACAAACTTCATGCCGACCTTGGAGGCGATGAACATGAGGGAGACGCAGACCTGGGTGCGTCGCCGATGAAGGCCAGGGTGCAGTCCTCGATCTTCTTGCCCTCGGGGAGGTTCTCGAGCATGGTCATGAGGTCGCCCATCTCCTGCGTGGGATGGTTGAACTCGGACATGCCATTGATGACGGGCACAGCGGAGCCCTCGGCGAGGCCGACGACGTCCTTGTGACGGTCAACGCGAGCCATCATGATGTCGAGCAGCGAGCCCATAACGCGAGCGGTGTCGCCCAGGGACTCGTGACCGCCGAGCTGGATGGTGCCAGGGCCATAGAACTGAGCATGGCCGCCGAGGTCGGTCATAGCGGTCTCGAAGGAAAGACGGGTGCGGGTGGAAACCTGCTGGAAGATCATGCCAAGGCTCTGGTTGCGGAGCAGGTGCGGATAATAACCGTCAACCTTGATGGCCTTCTTCATTGCCAGGCCAAGATCCTCGATAGCCAGGATCTGCTCTTTGGTGAAGTCGTTGGTGTCGATGAAATCCTTAGGCAGCGCCATGTCGATTCCTTTCCGCCGGTCGTGCCGACTATTGCTATGAGGCGCTCGAACATCACGCCTCGTGTTGACAAGACCATCATTCACCCGTATGCAATTTTTACCTAGTTTATTCGGGATTAAAGACCGTTCACGGAGTTACACCCCCTCTAAACCAATATAAACCCGCAGGTAGCCAGCTTGCAGGGGGTTTACTATCTAGAACCGCGAACGGTATACGGCTATGCTGTATCTCGGCGCCTAATCCGCAATGGAACGAAGGGTTGAGACGTCTATATCCCACAAGGTATACAGGCTCGGCCATAGATGAAATGAGATGGGACGGTGGCAGATGAACACCCTGATGTTCTTCTATACCCTAGCGATACTCGTGATCTGTATTGTGACGGCAGTGCTTTCGCTTGCCGCCTATGCCTCGTCTCGTCGACGCTTCTTTATCTATGGCAGCGGCGTTTTTATTTGCTATGCCATCGAGATGACCGAGATCTTCTTTTTTGAATACACGTTGCAAAACCAGAGTTTTCCAGCCAGCGACTATTACTCAATTACCATGCCTGTGTTGCGGACCCTTGTGGCGACCGCTTCACAAGCTTTTATCTGGCTCATTGCCATGGACTTGCTCGACAAACATTCAAAAAAGCAGTTTGTTATTCCCGTCGCAACGTTCTTCCTGAGCGAGCTGCTGGTCATTGTCGCTGTCCCCTACGGCCCCATGCATCAATGGCTCTACTACACGATGCGTCAGGTATTCCTTGTATTTGTGGGACTGTATATCTTTTGGACGGCGCATAAAAGCACGCAGGTCGAGCTTAAGGCGCGCGTCAACAATCAACGAAAGCACCTCATTATCGGCGCCATTCTGGTCGGGTGCATCGTTGCCGAGGATTTCTACAACATCCTTGTTGTTCCCATGAGCCTGGCACCCTCTTGGCTGCAGCTGTACCTGTCCGAGCGCAACTTTAGCGAGAACATCTTTGCGTGCTACTTTGCGATTCTGCTGATCATCTATGCCTATCACGTGCTTTCGATTCGCATGCAGGAGGCGCCCGAGGAAAAGAACGTCAGCGATCTTGATCGACACATCGAAGAGCAGATGCCCTTCTATCGCAACGCCTACAAGCTCTCCAACCGCGAAACCGAAGTCATGCGTCTGGTTGTGTTGGGCAAATCGAACCAAGAGATCGCTGACGAGCTCTTCTTTGCCGTGGGCACCGTCAAGACCCATATCCACAACATCCTGGTCAAAACTGAGCAGCAAAACCGCACGACGCTCATCCTCCACTTTTGGAAACGATAACCTACCAAAAAGGGACAGGTTTATTTTGGCAGGTTTTATCTGGGCAAATGCCAAAACCGCCGCGAGGGAGCTACTTTCCCTCGCGGCGGTTTTCTAGCAGTAAAACCAAGTGAGTAGGCTTTTGGCGGGATGCCGAGCACGCCCCAAAACACCACCGCCCTGACCTGCGGTTTTATTGAGCGTTTGGCGCGGTGTGCTCGACAAGTCCAAAAAAGTCTACTCACTTGCATCTGAGAGGCATCCGATAGACAAAAAACCGCCGCGAAAAGGTCCGGACCCGTTCGCGGCGGCTGTTCGCGTTGGTTTTGCGACTGTTTTGCTCGCTTGTTACTCGCTGTAGCGGGTGGCGATGGCAGCTTGCACCATGCCGGCGCTCATGAGGTACGTCACCAGGAAGTAGCCACCATAGGCCGCCAGGAAAATCGCGCAGGTGAGGCCCACGGTGCCGGCGATGCTCATATCGCCGAATACGCTCACCAGCTCGATGATCACCTTGAGCGCCACAAAGGAGTGCGCCAAGCCCACTGCCAGCGGGAACAGGAGGAACACCGCTTGCTGCGCCATCACCGAATGCCGGATCTGACGGTCGTCACAGCCGATCTGTGCCAGCACACGATAGCTGCGGCTGCCGTCGGCCACATTGGAGAGCTGCTGGATCGACAGAATCGCCGCACATGCAACGACCAGCACAAAGCCAATGTAGATGGTAGATAGCTAATCATGCCGTTCATCTGCGCTGCCTGCGTATACATCTCGGAACGCGTGATGAAGACTCCCCATCCCCCCGGCTCCTTGCCGTCAACGAGCAGAATGTCGAGCATGGTGTATTTAATGCTCTCGTCTGCCTTGGTCACATCCATCCCCTGCTTGTAGTTAACGAGCAGATTACTGGAATACGGCTGCAGATTAAGCTGGGACAGCAGCTCATCGGCTACGACCACGGTACCGGGATTGCTGCCCATCGCCGAGTTGGCGATGGCCGCCGTGTCCTCGTCCGACTTATCGGTTGCGGGCTTGAGCTCATGCCGCCCAAGGTGAGGGTATGGCCGCCGGCCATGTATTTGGTGTACAGGTCGCCCAGCTCACCGCCCATATCACACGTAAGCAAGTACTGGTCCCGGCCAATGCTCACCGGCTCCTCGCCCATCATCTGGCGCAGTTTGTTGTACTGGCTCGCCGGCGTCACATACAGACCCATCGCATCGGCGTTGCTTCCCTCGAGCGCCTTGGGAAGCTTTTCGCCCATGGCCTTGCACATCTCACCCGCCACCACCGAGGGGCCCGAGCCGCCAAGCGGGTAACTCAGATACGAATCGATCTGCACATGCTCACCGGCAACATCGGCGATATTGACCTTTTTGCCGGTCTCGTCGTTGTTGTCCGCCGACTTGCCCTTAATACCGTCTGCAACGTTATCGGGATCTTTACGATCGCCATGCCATGCAGCGTACAAATCGACCGTTGCATCGGCCAGCACCATGCGATCGGCCTCAGACGGATTGACATACTCCTTGTAGTAGTCGAGCGTTTCGGGCGTGTAATAGACATACGTCTGAGACACGTCAACAGGGTTATAGCGCTCCAGATTCTCGTTCATCACGTTGGCGATCGACATACCGCAGGTCACCGAGGTAATGGCCAAAAACAGAATCATCGCGATGACGCCCATCGAAAAGCACACCGTATTGACCTTGGCCGAAAGCTGACGCACGGTAAACATATTGAGGCCGCGCCAATACACGCTGCGCAGGCTCTGCAGCAGCTTGATGAGCATGCCCGAGAGTCCCCAGAACAGGGCAAAAGTGCCCACTGTAACCATAGCGGTCGTAATGCCAAACTGGCTCATGGCCTCTTGCAGCTTGCTGTCCGTCGCGGTTAGCGGGAACCCATCACGTAGGAGACGGTAATAGGCCACGCCCACAAGCACCACGCCCACGGCAAAGATGGCAATCGCGATCCAGGGGTTGCGTGTCTTGATGCTCTCGTTGCGACGCTCGGCACCCATGAGCTCAATGAGCTTAGTGCGACGAACGGCGCGAAGGTTCAGCAGTAGCGTGAGCACAAACATTACGAGCATGCAGGCAAGGGTCAGGTTGAACGCATGCACCGAGAAGAAGAAGTGGAAATTGGCGATCTGTGTCTTAAAGAGCGAGGCCGTAAAGAACGTCATGAGCTGCGAGAGCCCCACGCCCAGCACGATGCCGGCGACAAAGGCCACGACCGATACTATCACGGTCTCGAGTGCCATGATCGTGGCGACGCGCCCGCGGCCCATGCCGAGCACCTGGTACAGGCCAAACTCCTTTTTGCGGCGTTTCATGATGAAGTTATTGGCATACACCATCAAAAAGGCCATGACGCCGGCCAAAAAGTACGTCAGGTAGCCGAGCATGCTGCCCATAACCTGTGCCAAGCCCTCTTCATCGATGCCGGCGATGTCGACCTGCATCGAAATGGTGTTAAAGGCATAGAAGACCGTGACGCCCAGGGTGAGCGTCAAAAGGTAGACGAGGTAGTCGCGGCCGGCGCGGCGGACGTTGCCCCAAGCGAGTTTACAGAGCATCGGAGCCCTCACCGCCCATCATGGCAACGGCTCCATAATGCGGTCGAAGAACTCTCGGCGGTCGGTGTCGCCGCGGCGCAGCTCGGTGAAGATCTTGCCGTCACGAATAAACAGCACACGGCTCGTGTAGCTGGCGGCAAAGCTGTCGTGCGTGACCATGAGCACCGTGGCGCGCAAGCGGCGATTCAGGGCCTCCAGGCTCTCGAGCAGCAGACGGGCGCTCTTGGAATCGAGGGCGCCGGTGGGCTCGTCGGCCATGATCATGGTGGGGTCGGTGACGAGTGCGCGAGCCGCGGCAACGCGCTGCTGCTGACCGCCGGACATCTGGTAGGGATACTTGTCGAGCACCTGACTGATGGACAGGCGCGCGGCCACATCCTGCACGCGGGTCGAGATTTCGGCCGAATTCACGCGGGCGATGGTGAGCGGCAGGGCGATGTTCTCGCGTGCCGTGAGCGTATCGAGCAGGTTGGAATCCTGGAAGATAAAGCCGAGCTCCTCGCGGCGGAACTGCGAAAGCTTGGCCTGCTTCATGCGCGTCACGTCCTGGCCGTTGATGCGGATCGTGCCACTTGTGGCGCTATCGATGGTCGACACGCAGTTGAGCAACGTCGACTTGCCCGAGCCCGAGGCACCCATGATGCCAACGAATTCGCCGCGGTTGACGGTAAAGCTGACGTCGTTGAGCGCACGGGTCACGTTGCCCAGCGCTCCATATACCTTTTCGAGATGCGCGACCTCCAGTACCGGGGTCGCCATGTGCGTGATTTGCATACCGAGTCCTTTCTTGCGATTAGTCTACGGCATCTATAGTCGCAAGAAGCCGAGTCGGCTACCATCGATATGGCTTACGCTTGCCTTACCGTTGTGTAAGGTAAGGGTAGCTACCCTGTCACGTGTTGATGTTGAGAGGACTCCTGTTGAAAACTGTTCATGTTGCCGCTGGGATCATTCGTAAGGAAGGATCTGACGAGCTGCTTGCCGTGCAGCGCGGCTACGGCGGCATGCAGGGACTTTGGGAGTTCCCCGGCGGCAAGCTCATGCGCGGCGAGACGCCCGAGGACGCCGTACGCCGCGAGCTTATGGAAGAGTTGCAGGTAAAAGTCACCAACCTGCGCGATTTTTACACCGTTGAGTATGACTACCCCGATTTTCATCTCTCGATGGAGTGCTACTACTGCTCGCTCGCCGATGAATCCGATGAGCCTCAGAAGCACGACCGCCAGCTCGGTATCCGCTGGATTCCGCGCACCTCGCTTGCCACCGTTGAGTGGATGCCCGCCGACAAGGGACTCATTGATGCCCTAATTGAGTTGAAGGAAGACCGGCTTGAGGCCAACGGCGTTGCCAACGACGCCGAGGCCACCGCGACCGACGAGCCCGCCACCAAGCCCAAGCGCGCACCTAAGCGCCGTAGCAAAAAGCGCCCCAAACCAGGTCTGCTCGACGGCATCGACACCTCGGACCTTTCCGCCGACGAGCGTGAACTCGTGCGCCGTCGCGCCGCTATAAAAAAGTCCATGAAGGGCAACAAGCGTGCAAACACCAAGCCCGAGCTGCTCGTTCGCCAGCGCTTGCGCGCAGCGGGCCTTACGGGTTATCGCTTGGAATGGAAGGTTCCTGGCAAGCCCGACATCGCCTTTCCCGGCCGCAAGATCGCTATCTTCGTCAACGGCTGCTTTTGGCACCGCTGCCCCAAGTGCAACCCTAGCCAGCCCAAGCGCAACGTTGAGTTTTGGGAGGCAAAGTTCCGTCGCAACGTCGAGCGCGACCGCGCTGCCGTGGCAGCACTCACTCAAATGGGCTGGACACCCATAACCATCTGGGAATGCGAGCTCAAAAAAGACCGCATCGACGCCACGATGGAAAAGGTCATCGAGCAGGTGCGCGCCGCAGAGCCGCAGCGCTAGGAACGAGCCATCCACACGCCCCACACAGGCGAGCCACATCCGCGCCACAAACCTTAGAAAGCCCTTAAGCTCAAAACCTTTCAAGAGTGTTACTCGATGGCTTTGACCTGCGGTTTCATCGTAACATCAAACCAGGTTAAGCCTTTCTTTAGCGCTTCTTTGCGACAGCCGCGGCATAATACTGCCAACGCACGGGACCTAGCAGCACACCCCGTGCGCAACCTTTTGGTGGACATCGAGGAGGCCGCATAAGCATGCATTCTTCCAATGCCGTAGCACGGCAGCCATCCCTAAAACATGCAAACCTTTTCTCCTTCCCCCCGACACAGAGAAACGGCCTCCTCGACTCCCCCACCCCAAAAGCCAAACGCTCAACCGACCAGAGCCACAACTTGCGAGCATCGTTCAAAAAGCTCCAAGCATCCCTAGATAAAACCTTCCCCAACCAAGCCCGGGCATACTAACCCCTCATCAACAAAGAAGCCCTGACGCCCCACCCCTTCCCGCCCAACGCCACAAGGGCGATCGAGCAGGACGGCTTGGGCGGGTCCCCGTACTTAGTTTCCAAAATCATTCCGCAGCGCGAAGGCCCCCGTTGCCAACGCTTCGTAGAAGCGAGGCAACGGGGGCCTTCATGCGCGAGGACGTTTTGGAAACTAAGTACGGGGACCCGCCCAAGCCGTCCGGTGGGATCAGAGTACCCTTGCTGTTACTCTGCTTTGCCCACAGAGTTGAGGTTGGTCATGCGGATCTTAACCAGCTCGGTGATCTCACGCATGCCCTCCTTGGCCGGCTTCTTGGGGTCGAAGCAGGCGGGGTTCTCGGCCATGTAGGCCATGAAGCCCTTGGTGTAGGCCTGACGCAGCTCGGTGGCGTAGTTAACCTTGCAGATGCCGTTCTTCACGGCCTCGGCGACCTGCTCATCGGGCACACCGGAGGTGCCGTGCAGAACCAGCGGCACGTCGACGGCGTCGCGGATGGCCTTGACCACGGACTGCTCGATGTGCGGATCGCTCGTGTACACACCGTGGCTGGTGCCAACGCCAATTGCGAGGGAGGTGCAGCCGGTGCGCTCGACGAACTCCTTGGCCTCGGCCGGATCGGTGTAGGGGCTCTCGCCCTCAACCGCGGGACCGTCGTCCTCCTTGCCGCCAACCTTACCGAGCTCGGCCTCGACGGGCACGCCCATGGCGCGGCCAGCGTCGGCGACGGACTTGGTCAGGGCGATGTTGTCCTCGAAGGACTCGTGCGAACCGTCGATCATGACAGAGGTGTAGCCCGTGCGGAAAGCCTGCATGCAGCGGTCATAGCCATCGCCGTGATCGAGGTGCAGGGCGACGGGCACGGAAGCGCGCTCGGCGGCAGCCTTGACCATGCCGTAGAAGTAGTCCAGACCAGCGGTCTTGATGGTGCCCGGGGTGGTCTGCATGATGACGGGGGACTTGGTCTCCTCGGCAGCGGCCAGAACGGCCATAACAAACTCGAGGTTCTCGACGTTGAAAGCGCCAACAGCGTAGTGGCCGGCCTGAGCGTCCTTGAGCATCTTTTCGGTGGTAACAAGTGCCATGAGCGTTTGCTCCTCTCCCTCGCCCGCATCTGGACATCGGGCGTAGTTGTTCACAAGGCGTTTTACCTTGCGTTTTGCTGCGCTCATTGTATGAAATTCAGCAGCTTTGCACGTGCGAGATATTGAGCCCATGCAGGTCAATACAGTCATTTTTGAAAAGCAAACGGAAGAAATTTGAGCCGAGTGAACATGTTCGATATTGAATTTTGGGCGTTCAGCGTCTTTCTTTTATAGAAAAGATAAGTAATCGAAAGGTATTTTCTTACTCAAAAAGAAAATGAACGAAAATAGAGTCAACACAATTCCTGCAAATTTCAGACGATGATGGAGCAGGTATGGCCCACGCAACAACCCGAGCTTTCGCCGACGAGCGTCGTTCCGCCATCATGGAGATGCTCGAACATAACGCCTCCGTTCAGGTGGCAGAAATCGCCCAGACCTTTGGCGTGTCCTCCGTCACGGCCCGCGCCGACTTGGACGCCCTCGCCGAAGCAGGCAAGCTGCGCCGCACACATGGTGGTGCCGTATCGCTCCACAAACGCCTGACCGTTTCCACGCAGGATCGCCGCATCAATGTCAACGTCGCCGCCAAGCAGGCCTCGCACAAAGCGCCATCGAGCTCGTCAACGACGGCGACACGCTGCTCGTCGACTCGGGCACCACGCGCTCGAGTTCGTCCGGCTCCTCGAT
>ENA-OQCE01000338-OQCE01000338.1-human-gut-metagenome-genome-assembly--contig:-NODE-338-length-23156-cov-7.444266_pt1 | contig 23156 bp, 30 predicted proteins | sample MGYA00242495_ERZ504572 | MGnify/ENA primary metagenome ERZ504572 (study PRJEB26092, sample SAMD00036228) | human gut metagenome | host: Homo sapiens | study: EMG produced TPA metagenomics assembly of...
CACAAGACCTATTCCCATCGTAACAAGGCTACATACTCCGGTGCGCGGTCTTTCAGAAGAATTCCCAGAAGAACCCCCGCCGTTCCCAGAACCAGAAATCTTCAGAATATCCACGGTTCTTTCCCTCCCCTACAGTACAAAAAGCTGCTGGATATTTTTAAAAAGTTCATAAATATACGGCACGATCCAGAACAGTACTAAAAGAAGTCCTGAAAAACTCACCAGAAAAGCCTGTTCCTCCCTTCCGCTATGTTTCAGAATCTGAGAAAGAACAGAGACCAGGATCCCTACTGCACCGATCTTAAATATGATACTGACCTCCAAATGATCCCTCCTTTTCTTCTGAACGCCTGTCCTTCTTACTACTGTCTGATAAACAATGCTATACCAGAAGGACCGCAAGCAGCAGGCCTCCAAGAATCCCAATTCCCTGGTACAGTTTTTTCTTTCCGGAAACCTCCGCTTTCCGCTTCAAAATCTCTGCTTCCAGATTATTTTCATACAGGGAAAGCTGTCGCATCTGCATTTCCAGATCCATATAGCCTAGATATTCTCCGAAAGAAAAAAAAGCGTCCTTTTCCCCATGGGTAAGGCAGCTTTTTTTCAGGGCGCTTTCCGCACATTCCCTGCATATCTGTGAAAGTTTTTCTCCTGTCCCCGCTTTCATCCTGTCCGCGGCACTGATGAGAAACTCTCTGTATTTTCCATTCATTCTTCCTGCTGCTCCATAAAAAGCATCCGGCAGTGATGCATTCCCGCAGCGGATCTCGCCTTTCAGGCAGATCACCATCTGAAGCAGTTTTTCCAGTATGCGGATCTGCTCCGAAAGTCTCATACTTCCGGAAAATCCCATACCAGCTCCTGCCGCCACTACCAGAATACATCCTACAATCCGGTACATAGGCATTTCCCATTTTCATCATAGATTCCTTCCACGATTCCTGCACGTTCATGCTTTCCCAGAAAAATATATCTCTGGAAAACCCGCGCTTCCCACAATTTCCGAAAAAACGGCTGGAATAATGTCTCTTCCATGGAAGCTCCATGTGCAGTTGCGATCAGACGACATCCACAGTGGATAACTGATTCCACGGCCTTGAAATCTTCTTCTTTTCCAAGTTCATCCACAGCAACCACAACCGGCGACATTGACCGGATCAGCATCTGCATCCCTTCTGCTTTCGGACATCCGTCCAGGATATCCGTACGCATTCCAAGGTCATTCTGAGGGATCCCCTGATAGCATCCGGCCAGCTCACTGCGCTCATCGACTACTCCTACCGTTACACCGGAAATATTTCCCCATCCATTACTCATCTGCCGGATGATATCCCGAAGAAGCGTGGTCTTCCCACATCTGGGCGGAGAAACGATCAGGGTATGCATGATCTGCTCTCTTGTCTGGATATATGGCAGCACTTCTTCTGCACATCCCTGGATCTCATGTGCCAGACGGACATTGATACAGGAAATATATTTCATCCCACGAATACGATTTCCGTCCAGGATCACCTTTCCGGTAACTCCTACACGGTGCCCGCCCTGTACACTCAAAAACCCCTGGCGGATCTCATCTTCATAAGCATACAGGGAATAGCCGCTGACATACTCCAGTGTTTCCTTAAGATCTTCCCGCGTAACCAGATAAGGTTCTGTATCTTTTTGCCGGAGGAAACATTCTCCCCCATCATAAGTGAGGAACAGAGGTCTTCCCACGCGGAGACGTATCTCATATAATTTATCATAATCAAGGTCTGCATCCACCAGAAGCTGGCGGACATTACTGGCAAACAGGTTCTGGATCTGGTTTGCGTCCATGTTTTCACCTCTTACACTTAAATATATTGCGGACATGCCGGATTTAGTACCTGTTGTCTTTTTTGATGTTCTCTCGTTTTTCCTTTATTCCGACAGAAAAAAAAAGGCTTTCTTCTTCGTCATAGGTCTCCATCTTCGAAAGATTCAGCTTCAGAACCCGATCCACAATATTTACGGAGGACGCACGGTATGCATAGGCGCAGGATTCAAACATCACATAAAGGCTGTCACCCTCCACCACGATCTGTTCCAGTCGTTCCGGAAAACGATAAGTTCTGGCAGAATTCTCGTTTACATACAAACGCTTATCGGATTGTTCATAAAACACCAGCCTGGATGGCAGGATTCCAAAAGAATGAGAGATCAAAAGCTTATCATTATAAAAAGCAATTCCCTGAACCTGCTCCGATATGGTGGAATAATCCAATGGAACTGCCATTTCAAAATCCATGCCCAGTTTCTCGTCCATGGTATTGATCAGTTTTCCTTCTTCGTCAACTCCGTATCGTGCAATTACACTTTCGTTATATTTTTCAAAGCAGCCTACATACAGACACCCCTCATAAAAGGTCATAAAAGAATCTCTCACGATCCCATAAAGACTGACTATCTGGAAAGTCTCCACCGGCAGATGGCTGTCATCATAATCGTAGGCTTCTATTGTATCCATCTTTATACTCACTGCCTGGGCGATCCCGTTGATATTGGAGGAATACCATAATAACTTATGCTTCGGGTCATAGGCAAGTCCTCCCACATGAGGCTGTCCAGGCAGTATCACTTCTTTAATAAAATTATGTTTTTCCTTATCGATCACATAGATGACCGAACTATGTTTCTGTGTGCTGCAGTAAGCGCTGATCAGCACATAATCCTCTGTAACCGCCAGTCCCTGAGGCGTCATGGACGTACACATGGCAGGAGTAGCACCCTTTTCTGTGAGCAGCGTCCTGGTATTCTTCAGCCCGGGAATGACATATGTTCCATATTCCTTCTCTTTTTCTCTCCCATCAAAGGCAAAATAAGAGAAATCCTCTTTCTGGGAAAGCATCTGTTTCTGTCCCCGCAGTGTATACACTGCAGCACCTCGGTTTGTCACCACAGCTTTTGTGGGCAGCTCAGTTTTTGCACGGTAAACAAATGCATATAAAAAATAACATATGCACAGCACAAAAACAACTGCCAGGATCTTCAGAATGAAAATCCTGAAGCTGCGTTTCATCTCTTTGTTCATTTCATCGTCTCTATTTGCTATCTCAAAATGATGTCTTCGTATTCAAATCGTAATTCCAGGCTGTCTCTGGACCAGATTGCACACTGTATCCCGGTTCCAGCTCCAGCATTATGTAATTTCCCTTATCCATGGAAATCGTACGCAGATCCCTGGACAGTCCCTCTCCGGTCCATTTGATATATGCCTCTCTCAAAACCCACTGGGCAAAAAAGGCTTTCTCCATATCATCTGCATCCAGGATTTCCCGTATCATATCTGCCGGCACCATTCTTTCAAGGAGCCGTTCGTAATTTACCTTCTTGTGGATCTGCACATCAATGCCCACCTCTTCTCCGGCAAACAGACACATCACATATTTTCCGGAATGTGTGATATTATAATGAATTCTTGGAAGCAGGGTAAAAAACGGTTTCCCATGTTCCCCCTTTGACCGAGGCTCAAAAGCAAGCTTCCGTCCAAATTCCCGCTCAAGTCCGATTTCCAGAAGCTTTTCCCCGATCATATGCTCCATGTTCTTGCCGTTATATTCATCTCTGATCTTCGTATAATAAATAATCCCATTCATAATCCGGCCTCCTCAAGAAAACGGGACGGTTCCCGTTCCTTCTCATACTGCTGTCTTACATAATACAGGCAGAGTTTCTTCTTTGCCCGTGTCATACCAACGTAGAAAAGCCTCCGTTCTTCCTCCAGATGTGCCTCCAGGACTGCCTTCCGATAAGGCATGCTGCCTTCATTTACATTCATGATATATACATTGTCATATTCCAGACCTTTGACCGCATGAAGAGTGGATATCACCACTCCTTCCCGTTTCACATCCTGTTTCTTCGCCTGTTCTTCAAGCTTTCTGGTATACTCGTCCATATAGGCCATCCATTCTTCCAATGTTTTCATTCCTCTGGCACTTTCATGGATCCGGTTCAGGGTTTCCATAAGCTCTTCCGGTTTTATTTTACGATACCTTGCATATTCCTGCAAGTATTCTTCGTATCCCATGCCATTCCGGATAAAATTAATGGCTGCATAAGGGGCCATAGTCTTTAAGATCCGAAGATGTGTCTCCATCGTTGTGATCCTGTCACACATCCAGTCTTTGTCTTTGTAAAACTCTCCCAATGCTTTAAAATCAACTTTTTTTTCTGTCAGAGCGTCTCTGGCTATGTATCGGTTTGGCCGGTTCATGATCTCCAGAAATGTACTGCGGCTCCGGTCTCCTTCTGCCATTTTCAAATAAGCGATCATATTCCGGCAAATCCAGTGTCGAAACAGGTTGGGCAGTTTTTCCTTCATAGTAAAAGGAACCCCATACTCCATCAACGCAGCGACCAGTCCTTCGGTTTCCTGATTAGTCCTGAAAAGCAGCGCTGTATCTTCAATATTATCCCCTTCTTCCATCCGGTTCCGCAGCAGGCTTGCAACTGCCATATATTCGTCTCTGGGATTTCGAAATTCTTTTATCTGCACCGGCTCTCCCGGTTCATTTGGTGTGGAAAGTTTTTTTTGCATAACGGTTTTCGTTATGATCGATTACCTTCATGGCTGTATCCAGGATATTTCCACTGCACCGGTAATTGATATTCAGGATCACCGTCTCCGCATTTTTAAAATCTTCCGGGAAATTCAGCATGATCTCCGGGCGAGCGCCACGGAAATGATAGATAGACTGATCATCATCTCCCACCACAAACAGATTGTTCTCCGGTGCTGCCAGCATCTTCACGATATCATACTGAAGATGATTGATATCCTGAAACTCATCCACCAGAATATAGTGAAACTTTTTCTGCCATGCAGACAGGATATCTTTCGTTTTTTCAGAAGTTCATAACAGCTCAACAGCATATCATCAAAGTCAAGTTTTCTTCTTTCATTCAGGACTTTTCGATATCCCTGAAAGATCTGTCGGAACACTTCATCCGGGCAGCAGGAAGAATAATAATGCTCCAGAGCGATTCTTCCACCCTTTACAACACTGATCTCCTTGGCAATATCTTCCACAAAATCCCCTTCCTGGGACTGTTCTGCAGCACAGTTTACCACCAGTTCTCTTAAGATCGCATATTTTTCTTCTTCGGACAGGATATTTCCTCCATTCAGACCATAAGCCTGTTTGAGGATCCCGTAAAACACTCCGTGAAAAGTCCCGAAAGTAACGCCGGTTCGCTGAACACCGGTAAATTTCAGAAACCGTTCTTTCATTTCCACTGCTGCTGCCCTGGAAAAAGTCACAACAAGAACAGAGGAAGCCGGTATCTTCCCTTCCTGGATCATATGTGCTGTTCTTTCTACTATGACGGAAGTTTTCCCCGAACCGGGGCCTGCCAGAACCATCATAGGTCCTGACAGGTGGGCGATCGCCCTTTTCTGAGATGGATTTCGTTTCATAACTGGATTATCGATCACACTCTTATTTATTTTCAAGCTTTTCGATTGCTGCATGTACACGTTTCAGTGTCTCTTCCTTGCCAATGATCTCCATGATCTCTGTTGCACCGGCCGGTGTCATCTGCTTGCCGGATACTGCTGTACGAAGCGGCCACATAACATAACCATTCTTATATCCGTGCTCCTTTACAAAAGCGCTTAAAGATGCATACAGCGGATCATTGGTATAATCCTCCTGTGCTTCCAGTACCGGAAGCACTTCCTTGAGAACTGCAAGAGAAGTCTCCTCTGTTGTTTTCATCTTTTTGTGGCGGTACATCGCACTGTCATACTCCGGAACTGCCTCAAAGAAATCTACAAGCTCCGGAATATCCGGGAATACTTCAATTCTGGTCTGAACCATTCCTGCGATCTTCTTAAGATCAAAGTCTTTTTTCAGAACTTCTTTCAGATACGGAAGTGCTCTCTCATAGAATGCCTCCGGATCCATCTTCTTGATATACTCACCATTCATCATTTCAGCTTGGCAATGTCAAAAACTGCCGGTGATTTGTTGATATGATGATAATCAAATGCCTCCACAAGCTCCGGAAGAGAAAAGATCTCACGGTTGTCTGCCGGGCTCCATCCAAGGAGTGCAACATAGTTGATCACTGCCTCTGTCACAAATCCCTGATCGATCAGATCTTCATAGGAAGAATGTCCACATCTCTTGGAAAGCTTCTGATGTGTCTCGTCTGTGATCAGCGGACAGTGAACATAGGTCGGGATTTCCCATCCGAATGCCTCATAAATACGATTATACTTCGGTGAAGAGGAAAGGTATTCGTTACCTCTTACAACATGTGTGATTCCCATAAGGTGATCATCAATTACATTTGCGAAGTTGTAGGTCGGATAACCGTCAGATTTGATCAGGATCAGATCCTCCATCTCCTCATTGTTAACGGTGATATCTCCGTAAATAACATCATGAAATGTAGTGGTTCCCTCTGTTGGCATATTAAAGCGGATAACATGCGGCTCGCCTGCATCCAGACGGCGCTGAACCTCTTCCTTGGAAAGATGGAGACATCTCTTGTCATAAATAGAGATCTCCTTACCTGCAACCGTACGTTTCATGCTTTCCAGCTCTTCCTTGCCGCAGAAGCAGTAATATGCATCACCCTGCTCAATAAGCTGTTTGGCATATTTCAGATACATGCCTGTTGCCTGACGCTCACTCTGTACATACGGGCCAAATCCACCATCTTTGTCCGGTCCCTCATCATGGAGAAGTCCTGTTTTCTCAAGAGTACGGTAGATGATATCTACAGCTCCCTCCACATAACGTTCCTGGTCTGTATCTTCAATACGGAGGATAAAATCTCCGCCTTCATGTTTTGTGATCAAATAAGCATAAAGAGCTGTTCTTAAATTACCCACATGCATTCTTCCTGTAGGGCTCGGTGCAAATCTTGTTCTGATCTTTGTCATTTCTTTTCTCCTCGTTTTTGTTGTTTCTCTTTATAGGTGCTATTATATACCCAAATCCTTCAAAATGTCCATAGGTTTTCCGGCGGAATGCCCTGCCATCCCTCTCCCGTATCTTCGCATATACAGAAAAATCCTCTGAGACACCGTCGTCCCAGAGGATCCTTGATTCCTGTTTATGCTTCTACGCCTTTGTTCTTAAGATAATCGATCACATCTCCAACTGTGTTCAGATCTGTAAGCTCCTCTGCCGGGATCTCAACATTGTACTCATCCTCAAGAGCCATAACCAGCTCAAACAGGTCAAGAGAATCTGCTCCAAGATCATCCTTGAAAGATGTCTCCGGTGTAATTGTTGATGCCTCACAATTTAACTGCTCTGCAAGCATTTCTTTCATTTTTTCTAACATGTCTTTTTTCTCCTTTAATCATTACAGATCGAATCTGTTTCCTCTTTTTGAGCAAAGTATATAGTCTGCAAAAACAGTTGTCAAGAGGATTTTCCCAAAAAATGGCTCCAGAGCAAAAATATTTTGATTTTAAAACTATTTTACTCTTGAAATTTTATCTGACGGGCCACGCTGAGAGCTATTGCCATCTCCAGCATCAGGAACACAATGGACGTTCCTCCGTAACTGATAAAGGGCAAGGTAACACCTGTATTGGGCATCAGATTCAATACAACAGCAATGTTAAGGATCACCTGCAGCGCAATATGTATAAAAATCCCGGTAACGATCAGTGAGCCAAACAGATCCGGTGCATTCTGCGCAATAAAAAACAACCTGTACAAAAGATATCCGAACAGGATCAGTACAAAAATCCCTCCGAAAATTCCAAGCTCCTCACAGATAATGGAAAAGATCATATCATTTTGTGCTTCCGGAACACTTCCAAGCTTCTGGATACTATTTCCAAGCCCGCGGCCAAAAAGCCCTCCGGAGCCAATGGCATACAATGCCTGCAGCGTCTGATAACCGCCTTCATCGGAATATTTCTCAGGCTGAAGCCATACAAGTACTCGCATAACACGGAAGCTGTCACTATTCTTGGTCGTCGCAACCAGAAAAAGTACTCCGATCACAATAAGGATCACTCCTGCCGCTGCCACAGCAATAAACGGACGCATATCCGGATGTGCCACAAACACCATTCCAACTGTTATTCCCAAAATGATCATGGCTGTACTCAGGTTATCTGTAAGTATATAAGCCGCAAGCGCAAGTCCTGCCCCCGGAAGTCCCAGGATCATACAGCTCTTTAAAGTTTTCACCTTTCGTCCCATTTTTCCGATCATGTAAGCCATCATGATAATAACCGCGATCTTTGCCAGCTCGGCAGGCTGAAAGTTGATCGGTCCGATATACAGCCATCTGGTAGCACCATGAGAGGAATGTCCCAGCGGAGTCCGCACAAGTCCCATAAAGATCAGCGAAGCCACATACAACGCAGTTGTAAAAGGAAGAAGGATATGATAATCCAGTATTTTTGAAATAAATAACGCTCCGATCAGACATGCTGCACTGATCAGTGCCTGTTTCTTAAAATAAAACATATCGTTGCCATAATTCACTTCTGCCATATATGAACTGGTGCTGTAAAGCATGACCAGTCCAAAGCACACCAGCAGTACAATAACAGCTACCAGATTATAATCATAATAATCAGATTTCTTATTCTGCTTTTTTCTGTTAAGCAGAGTTTTTTTCATTCTATCACCATCGCTTTCTGTATCTGCGAAGAATTTCCTGATATCCACGAGTAATAAAGAAAGTAAAAAAAAATTCCCGGAAAGCCGCATAAATGCTGTCTTTCCGGGACGTTCCATAAATGGACCTGAGGGGAATCGAACCCCTGTCCGAAAGCCTATCCCTTAAGGCATCTCCCATCACAGTCGCTGATTTAACATTCCCTCAGCAGTACGCCCACCGACAGGCTTACTGCTTCAGTAGCTTCATGATACATCTACCGGGGCAAAGCTTACCCGGCAAGGTTTCTCACATGGTCGACGCCAGATTCCCGATGTGTGAGTGCAACGGGGCTGACGAGCAGCTTAGGCTGCTAACGCTAACTTTTCGTCTGCGTTTATATTTAGTTCCCGGTTGGTACGCAGTCCAGGAGTCTGCGGATGGCTTCCCTAACTTCAAAGCCCCCGTCGAAACCAGTACAAGCCCTTAAAAGACTTCTGTGACAGGATCATTTCCGGTCATCTCTGGTGGACAGACGAACTTCTTAGTCAGTTTTTTGACTGGGTTTAATTATACCAGAATGATTTTTCGTGTCAAGGATATTTCAAAAAAAGTCCAGACTGTACAGTTTTTCTTACCTGTACAGTCTGGAATATGCATTCAAACTTTGGTATTTTAAATACTATCAAAATGATCTTTTAATTTTATGGCACAAAAAAACCCGCTTACGCGGGTTTTTTGCTGCATTATACACGTGAGAGATACTCACCTGTTCTTGTATCGATCTTCAGTTTGTCGCCCTGGTTTACGAACAGAGGAACCTGAACCTGTGCACCTGTCTCAACAGTTGCCGGTTTGGTAGCACCCTGTGCTGTATTTCCTGCGAATCCTGGCTCTGTCTCAATAACCTCAAGCTCTACAAAAAGAGGTGGCTCGATTGCGAATACCTCTCCGTTATGAGAGCAAACCTTAACCATCTCATTATCCTTAACAAATTTCAGAGAATCGCCAACCTGCTCCTCTGTAAGACCAACCTGATCATATGTCTCTGTATTCATGAAGTAGTATAAACCACCATCCTGATACAGATACTGCATATCTACACGCTCAATACGTGCTGCCGGGAATTTCTCTGTAGGACGGAAGGATTTCTCTACTACAGAGCCTGTGATAATGTTCTTGTATTTTGTTCTTACAAAGGCTGCGCCTTTTCCTGGTTTTACATGCTGGAATTCAACGATCTGACATACGTTTCCATCAATTTCAAGTGTGATACCATTTTTGAAATCACCTGCTGAAATCATAAATATTTCCTCCTTAATATATGCGGTTCTTTTTCGCTATGGATTATTCTATAATACCTTTTGCCATTTTTCAACTGTTTTTTTGTTTAAGCCTTCAATTTTTCTTCAATTTCTGCGATCAGCTCATCAAAAGGCTTCACTCCTGTGACAACTTTAATGTCCGCAAACTTCTCATAAACCGGATCTCTCTGTTTCAGAAGTTTCTTGATCTTCTCTTCTTTATTCTCAGTTCCTTCCAATGTGGGATTGTTACTTCCTTCCAGACGTTTGATCAACGTTGCAGCAGATCCCTTCAGATAGATGATCGTTCCCATACTCTGGAGATATTTCTGGTTCTGCTCCTGAAGAGGCAATCCCGCACTTACAGAGATTACCTTCCGTTCGCTGTCTGTGGACAGTTCCTTGACTGCCATAGTCTCCAGCGCACGGTAAAATGCTTCTCCAAAGCGTTCAAATACCTCCTTTACTGACATGTTCATTTTTTTCACGATCAGTCTGTCCACGTCAATAAACGGAAGCCCCAGGTCCTTCGCCAGTCTCTTTCCAACTCGTGTCTTTCCTGAACCCATAAAGCCGATGATTACAATATGGTTCATGAATTCTTTCCCTCCTCTTTTTGGTAAAAATGTAATACTATTTTTTCCAGATATCGCTTCAGTACGATCTGGATCTCCTCTTTTGGATGAATCGGTTTCACAAGGATCGTCCGGATCCCTGCTCTCTTTGCTCCATAAATATCCGTAAACAACTGATCTCCTATAAAGATCGTCCTGTCAAGATCGATTCCGATCACCTGGCAGGCTTTTTTATAATTTTTCACAGCCGGTTTATGGGCATTTTCTATAAAATCCCCCTCTACTGCTTTGGCAAAGGCTCCACACGAGGTTTCTGGTTATTGGATACAAAACAGTATCGAAACCCGAGAGTCCTCAGCTTTTCAAACAGTTTCTTTGCCCGGTCATCTGCCGGTGCCCCGTGGGGAACAATGGTATTATCGATATCAAAGAGCAGCCCTCTGTATCCTTCTCTGTAAAGCTTCTCATAATCGATCCCATACGCAGAATCCAGATATTCATCCGGAAAAAAGCATCTGAACATCTATTCCACCTCAGTCCTTTCCTATCGCTCGCAAAGAGGAATATACTCTGCTTCCGGAAGGACATTCTTATATGCGGGACGGATGATCTTATCCACATTGATAAGCTCTTCCATACGATGTGCGCTCCAGCCTACGATACGTGCAATAGCAAACATCGGTGTGTAAAGCTCCAGCGGCAGATCCAGCATGCTGTAAACAAATCCGCTGTAAAAATCCACATTGGCACTGACACCCTTATAGATCTTACGCTCCTCTGCGATAACCTTTGGTGCAAGACGCTCTACTGCAGCATACAGCTGATAATCCTTCATTCTGCCTTTTCTCTTGCAAGCTGTTCCACATAGCCTTTAAAGACTTCTGCACGTGGATCTGAAACAGAATAGATCGCATGTCCCATACCATAGATCAGTCCACGTTTATCAAAGGCCTCTTTATGAAGAAGCTTCTTAAGGTATGCACTGATCTCCTCTTCATCACTGTAGTCATGTACGTGTTTACGCATATCGTTAAACATTTTTACGACTTTGATGTTGGCACCGCCGTGTTTCGGGCCTTTCAGAGAACCTAGTGCTGCCGCGATCGCAGAATACGTATCTGTCCCGGAAGAGGAAACCACATGTGTAGTAAAAGTAGAGTTATTACCACCGCCATGCTCCATATGAAGGATCAGAGCAATATCAAGGATCTCTGCCTCCAGTGCCGTATACTTCTTATCCGGTCTTAACAGACGCAGGATATTCTCAGCTGTGGAAAGCTCCTTTTTAGGCTGATGGATATAAAGACTCTCGCCTCTCTCATAGTGGTTATAGACCTGATATGCATAAACAGATAACAGCGGGAAAACACTGATCAGGTTGATACACTGACGGAGCACATTCTCCAGTTCAATATTATCCGGGTCTTTGTCGTAGGAATAAAGTGTCAGCACGCTTCTTGACAGAGCGTTCATAATATCTCTGGATGGTGCCTTCATAATGACATCCCTTACAAAATTCCGCGGAAGCATACGCTGGTTCGCAAGAATCCCGGAAAATCCATTCAGTTCTTCCTGATCCGGAAGCTTTCCGAAAAGAAGCAGATAGGTTACTTCCTCAAAGCCGAAGCGCCGGTCATTGATAAAACCATTTGTCAGATCCTTAATGTCATACCCGCGATAAGAAAGCTTACCTGCGCAGGGAACCTCTTTTCCGTCCACGATCTTCGTTGCCTGGACATTGGAGATCTGGGTCAGTCCTGCAAGGACACCCTTTCCATTCAGGTCACGCAAGCCTCGCTTGACATCGTATTTACCATATAAAGACAGATCCAGTTTGTCATTCTCACGACAGATCTGGGTAAGTTTCTCAATCTCAGGTGTCACTTTCATGTTGAATTTGCTCATCAGTTATTTCCCCTTTCGATTTCTGTTTTATTGCTGTTCGATAACGGTCCCTCCTCATTCCCCTCTCAAGCAATTCTGGTCTTATTTGTATATCCCGGCGTAGCTGGCCGGGATATTTCAGATATATTATAACATTTTTTTCGGTTCCGGTCTATGCCGAAAATATAACCGAATACCTGCTTTACAGTTTATCGGTTATGAGCAGGCAGCGAATGCGGATCGCAAATCTCTTCTTGTCTATCTGCGATCAGCCCTGCTTATATGTAGCAAAGAACTCTTTCATCTTCTTCATTGCCTTGTCAAGCTGGCGGATATCCGGCAGATAAACAATACGGAAGTGATCCGGCTGGTTCCAGTTGAATCCCTTGCCCGGAACAACAAGCACCTGTTTCTCATGAAGAAAATCCAAAGCAAACTGTTCATCATTGAAAATATTGAATTTCTCAGTATCGATCTTCGGGAATATATAAAATGCCGCATGTGGTTTTACAACGGAAATTCCCGGAATATCATTCAGTGCCTTGTAAATAAAGTCTCTCTGCTCATAAACACGTCCGCCCGGCTGCGTATATTCATTGACACTCTGATATCCGCCAAGTGCAGTCTGTACAATGGACTGTGCCGGAACATTTGAACAGAGACGCATGGAAGAGAGCATATTGATTCCCTCTATATAACCCTTCGCCTTACTTTTTGCACCACTTAAAATCATCCATCCGATGCGGAAACCTGCGATCATATGAGACTTGGACAATCCTGAAAATGTTACACAGAACACATCGGGTGCAAGGGATGCAATCGATGTATGTTTATATCCATCCATAACAAGACGGTCATAGATCTCATCAGAAAAGATGATCAGCTCATTTTCTCTTGCAATGTCTGCAATCTGTTCCAGGATCTCCTTCGGATATACTGCACCTGTAGGGTTATTGGGATTGATGATAACGATCGCCTTGGTCCTTGGTGTGATCTTGCTCTTGATATCCTCAATATCCGGATACCAGTCAGACTGTTCGTCACAGATATAATGAACTACATTTCCGCCTGCCAGTGTTGCAGTAGCTGTCCACAGCGGATAATCCGGAGCCGGGATCAGGATCTCATCCCCGTTATCAAGCAGCGCCTGCATACAGAGGTTGATCAGTTCACTGACACCATTTCCCGTATAAATATCATTAATGGTAACTCCCGGATCCCGCGAAGCTGTGCATACTGCATGATCGCTTTTCTTGCAGAAAAAATGCCCTTGGAATCGGAATATCCCTGGGAAGTACGAACATTACTCAGCATATCCAGGATCACTTCCTGAGGTGCTGAAAACCCAAATGGATACGGATTACCAATATTCAGCTTCAGAATCTCCATTCCATCTTCTTCCATTCTGGCAGCCTCATCCACAACCGGTCCGCGCACATCGTACAGCACGTTGTCAAGCTTTGATGATTTCCCGAATGTTCTCATAAAAACCACTCCTCTTCTAATTTTCACTATTATTTAACCATTTTAATTTCATAGTCAAAAAATATTTATTCTATATCATCTCACATTTAGGCTTTCAACGCAAGAAATAAAAATTTTAAAAAAATCAAATTTTAGCACTTCCCTTTTTTAGCATGTTAATGTATAATAGCACTCGAATTTAGTTTTCAACGCAATTTAATATGTGATGAGGAGGAAACAACAATGTCTTACACAGAAGAAGTTTATGAAAGAGTTGTAGCACAGAATCCTGGCGAGCCAGAATTCCATCAGGCAGTTAAGGAAGTTCTCGATTCCCTTAAAGTCGTAATTGACAAAAATGAGGAAGAGTATCGTAAACTTTCCATCCTTGAGCGTCTTGTAGAGCCAGAGAGGATCATCTCCTTCAAAGTACCGTGGATCGATGATAACGGAACTGTACAGGTTAACAAGGGATATCGTGTTCAGTTCAACAGCGCCATCGGACCATACAAAGGCGGCTTAAGATTCCATCCTTCTGTAAATCAGGGTATCCTGAAATTCCTTGGTTTTGAGCAGACCTTTAAAAACTCTCTTACAGGCCTTCCGATCGGCGGTGGAAAAGGTGGCTCCAACTTCGATCCTAAGGGTAAATCTGACAGAGAGGTTATGGCATTCTGCCAGAGCTTTATGACAGAGCTTTGCAAATATATCGGCGCAGATACAGATGTTCCGGCTGGTGACATCGGTGTCGGCGGACGTGAGATCGGTTATCTCTTCGGACAGTATAAGAGAATCCGTGGCCTTTATGAGGGTGTCCTTACAGGAAAGGGTCTTTCCTTCGGAGGTTCCCTGATCCGTACAGAGGCTACCGGTTACGGTGTTGTATACATGCTCAACGAGATCGCCAAAGCTCACAATGATTCTGTAGAAGGAAAAACAATCGTTGTAACAGGTTCCGGTAATGTAGCTATTTACGCTGTTGAGAAAGCTACTCAGCTTGGTGCCAAGGTTGTTGCAATGAACGACTCCAACGGATATGTCTACGATCCGAACGGAATCAACCTTGACGTCGTAAAGGATATCAAAGAAGTAAAACGTGGACGTATCAAAGAATATGCAGACCGTGTTGAGGGTGCTACCTACACTGAGGGACTTGGCATCTGGAATATCAAATGTGATATCTACCTTCCATGCGCTACTCAGAACGAGCTTGGTCTTGACGGAGCTAAAACACTGGTTGCAAATGGCTGCAAATACGTCGTTGAAGGTGCAAACATGCCTACTACTCTTGATGCAACAACATACCTTCAGGAGAACGGTGTTCTCTTCATGCCTGGTAAAGCCGCAAACGCTGGCGGTGTTGCCACATCTGCACTTGAGATGAGCCAGAACTCCATGAGACTTTCCTGGACAAGAGAAGAGGTTGATGAGAAACTCCACAACATCATGATCGATATCTTCCACAAAGCTGATGACGCTGCTAAACGTTACGGTATGGAAGACAACTATGTTGTAGGTGCAAACATCGCCGGCTTCGAAAAAGTTGTTGACGCTATGAAAGCTCAGGGTATTGTTTAATTAAGTTTCCTGAATCATTAATGTATATTTATAGCAGGGACCGCAGAGGATTTTTCCCAGGCGGTTCCTGTTTTTTTGTATCCACTTTTACGATCTCTGAAAAATCGAACATTCATGTTTCAAAAAAGGCCGGTTGTCTTTTGACAATCGGCCTGAAATCTCCTGCATTTGCGGTCTATTCATTTAATCTCTTAATTGATCAGCTTCTTCAGCTCATCCATAAAGGTACTGACATCTTTAAACTCTCTGTATACAGACGCAAAGCGTACATACGCCACCGCATCCAGATCCTTCAGATGCTCCATAACGATCTCTCCGATCTTGGTACTGCTGATCTCACGGTCTTCTGACCGGAAAATATCTCCTTCTATGGAATCGATCATCTCTTCCACTCTCTCAATGGGAATGGGGCGCTTATAGCAGGCACGAAGAACACCATCCTGGATCTTGGAACGTTTATAGCTTTCCCGGTTCTGATCCTTCTTGATCACAGTCAGCGGAATCGTTTCCACCTTCTCATAAGTTGTAAAACGCTTTCCGCAGGCATCACAGAGACGGCGGCGGCGGATGGAATTGGTATCCTCTACAGGTCTGGAATCTACAACTCTTGTATTATCCTGGTTACAGAACGGACATCTCACGGAACTCTCCCCCTTTCCGGATCAGTAAATCATTACTAAATTCGTTTTTATTATAAAATAAATGCACATAATGTGTCAATAATCGGACTTGCATAAATTTTACAGATTTTCCATAAAATCATACCAGGTGATGAATTTATGCGCATCTGTGAGCTGAAACAAAAAGAAGTGATCAATATCCATACCTGCCGCAGTCTTGGCTGCCCTCTTGATGTGGAATTCTGCTGTGAAACCGCACGTCTGAAAGCCCTGATCATGCCGGAACCGGGAAAATTTTGCTGGTGTTTTTCCAAAGAAAATGAATATTCCATTCCATGGGACTGCATCCGCCAGATCGGCGAAGATATCATCCTTGTTGATTTCCGTAATGAAAAACTGCTGTCCGGAGAATAAATACCTCCTTATTGTCAAGGCCCTTTATTTTTTATATTTTCCCTGAAAAAGTATATTTCAACCGCCCTCTGAGAATCATCTTAATGTACTGACAAGACAAGGAGGATTCTAAGATGGCACTGAATAAAGTTGAAATCTGCGGAGTAAATACCTCAACCCTTCCCGTTCTCGATCAGGAAGAAAAGGCGGAGCTCTTTAAAAGAATCAAAGCTGGCGATGAAGAAGCCAGGGAATTGTACATCAAAGGCAATCTGCGGCTTGTTTTAAGCGTGATCCGGCGTTTTCAGAACAGCAGTGAAAATCCGGATGACCTTTTTCAGATCGGCTGCATCGGCCTGATCAAAGCGATCGATAATTTCGACACCACTCTTCAGGTAAAATTTTCCACCTATGCAGTTCCCATGATCATCGGAGAGATCCGAAGATATCTCCGTGATAACAACAGCATACGGGTCAGCCGTTCTCTGCGGGATATCGCTTACAAAACCATCTATACCCGGGAAAACTATATGCGGCAGCATCTCAAAGAGCCTACCATTGCAGAAATCGCTGATGAGATCGGTATCGACAAGGAAATGATCGTCTATGCCATGGATGCGATCCAGAGCCCGGTAAGCCTTTTTGAGCCCGTGTATTCCGAAGGCGGAGATACCCTATATGTTATGGATCAGATCAGTGATAAAAAGAACCTGGAAGAAAACTGGGTGGAGGATATTTCTCTTCGAGATGCCATGAACCGGCTTGGAGAGCGTGAACGTCACATTATCGATCTCCGCTTCTACGAGGGAAAAACCCAAATGGAGGTAGCTGATGAGATTGGTATCTCCCAGGCTCAGGTCAGCCGACTGGAAAAACATGCTCTTCGCAGTATGCGAAACTATCTCCGGAATTGATTCATCTCTCTTCAGACAAAAAGCTGCAGCAGAATATCTGTTATCCTGCCGCAGCTTTTATCTCTTATTTCAGCGCTTTCTCAATTTCTTCGATCACGATCCGAAGCGCCTTCAGCCTTGCATATTTCTTATCTACGGATTCCAGAATGTGCCATGGTGCATAAGCAGTACTGGTTTTCTGAAGCATCTCATCTACTGCTGTTTCATACTGATCCCATTTTTCACGGTTTCTCCAGTCCTCATCCGTGATCTTCCACTGTTTTTCCGGATTGCTCTGGCGGTCGTTGAACCTGGCAAGCTGGGTGTCCTTATCAATGTGGACCCAGAATTTCACGATCACAGCGCCCCAGTCAGAAAGCTCCTTCTCAAATTCATTGATCTCATTGTAGCACGTCTCCAGTCATTCTCGCTGCAGAAGCCCTCCAGACGTTCTACCATCACTCTTCCGTACCACGTCCGGTCAAAGATGGCAATGTGACCATCCTTGGGAACCTTGTCCAGAAACGCCACAGATAATGACGGGCTTTTTCATGAGGCTCCGGACTTGCGATAGGATATACCTCAAATCCACGGGGATCAAGAGCCTCCGTGATCCTCTTGATATTTCCTCCCTTTCCGGCAGCATCCCAGCCTTCATAGGTGATGATCACAGGCACTCTTTTTCGGTAAAGACGGTTATGCAGGCTTCCAAGCTTTGCCTGCAGTTCCTTAAGCTCAGCCTTGTACTCTTCATCCCCCACTTCTTTTCCATCCAGAGGAATCTCGCTTAATCTGGGCATCTCCACCAGAGGAAAAACATTCTGCAGGATCGGCACTGCATGTTTGCTGTTTTCCATGGCAACCTCTATATTGCTGATCATGGTTTCCAGTACCTGCAGTTCTGCCCACTTCCGGTCACCGGCATCGACAATATACCATGGAGCCGCAGATGTATTGGTATCCTGCATATACTGGTCGAAAATCTTTCTGCACTTCTTATAATGATCATTCTGCCAGAGATCATATTCATTGACTCTCCATCTGGTATCCTTGCTTTCCAGAAGGATGCCCATACGTTTTTCCTGTTCTTTCCGGTCGATCTGCATAAAAAATTTCAGGAGTACATATCCATTATCCGTCAGCTGACGTTCAAATCTCCGGATACTGTCAATCCGTTTTGAATAATTGTCACCCTTCAGCTTTTTATCCATACGTTCACGACAGGTCTGATCCATCCATCCTGAATCCAGGAATGTAAACTTGCCCGCTTCCGGGATTTCCCTGAAATATCGGTAAAGAAATGGTTTCCGAAGTTCTTCCTCTGTAGGTGCTGACATAGTCGCAACTTTGAAGAAACGAGGATCGATATTCTTGATCACCTTACTTATGGTACTTCCTTTTCCGGAAGCTCCCCAGCCTTCAAACAGCACGATCACCGGAATCTTATGCTCTTTCAGAGCCATCTGCAATTCATATAATCTGGTTCTTGCAGCACTTAAACGCACTTTGATATCCTCTTTTTCCGGAATCTGTTCCGGGTTCCAGTTTTTCAACATCTGCATCGTCCTTCCTTGAATTTTTTGAATATTCATATTATACCACAGAAGATCTTATTTTACGATAATTTTTACATAATTTTAACCTTTAGCCTCACAAAAGCAAACAAATTGCACAACAAAAATCATTCATAAGCATCGAAAATCTTTTTAACCTCTTGACATTTTTGTCGCCGCTTCATACAATAGACGCTGATTGTTATTTTTTTAACTTCATAAAAAAGCAGTGCCTGAAAACTGTTGAAATAATAAAGATCAAGGAGCCGATCATGAAACTCACAGAAAAACTTCTGCAGAAAATGGAACAGAAAAAAGAACTCTATGGCGATGGCATCATCATGCCGGACGGGGATTACCGTCTGATCCAGGATGGACACTTAAAAACTCTCATGTCCCTTCTTCCATATACAGAAAACGAAATCTGGAAAATGATCCCCGATGATGATTCCGCACTTTTCTGGCTGGTAGAAAAAACAAGCTGCGTACTGACCGATGTCAATTCCACAATCGGAATGAAGATGACCCCCGCACAGCAGAAAACCTACGAAGCACTTTCCAGTCGCGGGATCATCTCTGATGAATATTATGATCTTACCAAACAGCGGGAAAAAGTAAAAGCTGCCCGGGCTAACGCCTGAGCAGCTTTTATTTATATCTGTCAGTCCTCATACCCTTCCAGAAAAGAATGTTTCACTCCATCTTTTTTGTATGCGATAACTGTATGAAGATTAACATTTTCCACACTTCGGAAAATATTACTTTCTACATGTGGATTTACCTTCTTAAGTTCTGCGATCAGATTCTTGATCTCCATTCTCTTGGAAACACTGGTACCATCTGTACGGCAGGTAGTACAGGTATCGGTAAATTTACATGCACACTGGATAAAATGAAGGTCATTATAATCTCTCCAGTGTTTGATATCTGCCTCCCGGATCAGATACATAGGACGGATCAGCTGCATTCCCTCAAAATTTGTACTATGGAGCTTCGGCATCATAGTCTGTACCTGCGCTCCGTAAAGCATTCCCATCAGGATCGTCTCGATCACATCATCATAGTGATGTCCAAGAGCGATCTTGTTGCAGCCAAGCTCCTTTGCCTTGCTGTAAAGATAGCCCCTTCTCATACGGGCACAGAGATAGCATGGGGATTTTTCTATATTATAAACCGCATCGAAGATCTCAGTCTCAAACACTGTGATCGGAATCCCGAGAAGCCTGGCATTGTGCTCGATCACCGCACGGTTTGCCTCATTATATCCCGGATCCATCACAAGAAACACCAGTTCAAAGGGAAACTTGTTATGACGCTTCAGTTCCTGGAACAGTTTGGCCATCAACATAGAGTCCTTACCACCGGAAATACAGACTGCTATCTTATCTCCCGGCTTCACCAGCTCATAATCGTTGATTCCCCTGGCAAATCTGGAAAACAGCTGCTTATGGAACTTTTTGCGGATACTCAGCTCGATATCCTTCCGCCGCTGTTCCATTGCATCATTTTCCTCTTCTTCACTGTTCTCTTTACCGGATTCTTTCTGCATCTGCTGAAAAAGCCATCCTGTATATCCACCTTTCAGGCTCAGTGCGGGAATTCCTTTTTCCCGGAGCATCTCTGCACCCTCCTGGCTGAAAAGCCTCTTGTACAGTAAAGGACCGGTATCTTATCCCCCTTCAGTTCTTCTGCCCGCTCTTCCAGTTCCTGTTCCGGAACAGAGATTGCTCCCGGATCATTCCATATTCTACAGTTACTTTATCACGGGTATCTATCAGAAGATATTTCCCCCGTTCTTTCTCTATCTGGTCAAAAGAAATCTCCAGTGTTTCTTCATTCATACTGCTATTATTCCTTTCCTTACATTTTCAAAGTTTCTGGTTCATATTGTAAGCCTTCCCGTCAAAAACCTCAAGAAGATTTTCCCGAAGGTTCCCGCGTTATTGGAATGCTGCTGTTCACTTTGTTCTCAACAACCCAGCCTGTACTTTTTTCTGAAAATCAGTTATAATATTTTTGTTTGTAAAAAAATTTTCACCAAGGAGGATACCGGAAATGAAAACACAGAATCAGACTATGCTCTCTGAGAATACACTGACATCCCGGCCCACAGATATTATTGCGGGATTTCCTGTACGTCCCGGGTTTTTTGAATTAAATGGCGCTACTCCTCTTTCCAACGGAGTCAACTTTACCGCACATACCCGCCACGGTACATCCTGCGAGCTTCTTCTTTTCCACTACGGAGAAGAGGAACCCTTCGCAGTCCTTCCTTTTCCCAATGCCTGTCGTATCGGTGATGTCTACTCCATGATCGTCATGGGACTGGACATCGAAGATCTGGAGTACGGCTACCGCATTGACGGTCCTTACGAACCGGAAAAGGGTCACATCTTCGATAAGACAAAGGTTCTTCTTGATCCTTATGCCAAAGCCGTTGCCGGTCAGCGTGAATGGGGCCAGCAAAAGATCGGAAGCTATCATGCCCGTGTGTACGTGATTCCTTTGACTGGGAAGACATGCCGCAGTCCACCCGTAAGATCAGTGACCTGATCATCTATGAGCTTCACGTCCGCGGCTTTACACAGGATTCTTCTTCCGGTGTTATGCACCCGGGAACCTTTGCCGGTCTTCGTGAAAAGATCCCTTATCTCAAGGAACTGGGGATCAACGCCGTAGAGCTGATGCCGATCTTCGAGTTCGACGAGAATATGAATGCCCGTACTGTAAATGGCAAACGGCTTCTGGAATACTGGGGATACAATTCTGTCAACTTCTTTTCTCCAAACACCAGCTACGCTTCCAAGCCGGAGCATAACTGTGAGGGAACTGAGCTGAAAGAGCTGATCCGTGAGCTCCACGAAAATGGCATCGAAGTAATTCTTGATGTTGTATTCAATCATACCGCCGAAGGAAACGAGCTGGGAAAAACCTTCTGCTTTAAGGGCTTTGACAATAAGGTTTATTATATGCTGACTCCAGAGGGAAATTACTACAATTTCAGCGGATGTGGAAATACTCTGAACTGTAACCATCCCATTGTACGTCAGATGATCCTTGAATGCTTACGTTACTGGACCATCAACTACCGTGTGGACGGCTTCCGCTTCGATCTTGCCAGCATTCTCGGACGCCATGAGGACGGTTCTCCACTTAACAATCCGCCCCTTCTGGAGCTTCTCGCTTACGATCCGGTCCTTAGAAATGTCAAACTGATCGCAGAAGCCTGGGATGCCGGCGGGCTGTATCAGGTTGGTTCTTTCCCTGCCAGCCGCAGATGGGCTGAATGGAATGGCCGTTACCGTGACTGCCTCCGTTCCTCCTGAAGGGAGATTTCTGGAATGCTTGGGACGCTGCATGGAGTATTTCCGGTTCCGGTGATCTGTACGGAGGCTTTTATTCTGATCATAATGACAATTATGCAGGATACAATTCCTGTGTCAATTTCCTTACCTGCCACGATGGCTTCACCATGTATGATCTTTATTCCTACAATGAAAAACACAACGAAGCAAACGGCTGGAATAACACCGACGGTTCCAACGATAACCGCAGCTGGAACTGTGGAGAAGAGGGCGATTCCACCAACCCCGAAGTGCTCTCCCTCCGCTTCCGCATGATACGAAATGCCTGTGCTGTACTGATGTCCAGCCGCGGAACCCCGATGTTCCTTGCAGGTGATGAATTCGGAAACACAAAACACGGAAATAACAATACCTACTGTCAGGATAACGAAACCTCATGGATCAACTGGAAGCTTCTGGAGAAAAATCACGATCTTTTTGAATTTTTCAAATTTATGATCCGGTTCCGTAAAGACCACCCTGTTATCTCCCGGAAGCTTCCCAACGCAGTATGCGGTATGGAAAATATCCACACTCATAACATTGACGCAAGGGATGTGACCATTCCAAGAGATGCCCACACCTTCGCTGTAAGCTTTGCAGGCTATGATAAGAGCAAAGGCACTGATGACCTGATCTACATTGTGATCAACGCATACTGGGAGGACGTAACGGTCACACTTCCGGAGCTTGCCCGTCCCGGTGCATGGTATCTCTGTGTCAACACGTTCGGTGACGGAAATGGCCGTTATTTCTACGAAAAAGGCCAGGAGCCACGCATTGAACACGATTTCTGCATGCGGCCCAGATCCGTTGCCATCTTTACCGGCCGCAATTATTAGAATTTATATCAGGGGCAAAATTCTTTTTTGTCCCTGTCTGAAAGAAATGGAGTATTTTGAATGGAATTAAAAAACAGAACTTTGTCCAATTTTGCAGAACTTGTA
>ENA-OQCE01000339-OQCE01000339.1-human-gut-metagenome-genome-assembly--contig:-NODE-339-length-23145-cov-4.535537_pt1 | contig 23145 bp, 19 predicted proteins | sample MGYA00242495_ERZ504572 | MGnify/ENA primary metagenome ERZ504572 (study PRJEB26092, sample SAMD00036228) | human gut metagenome | host: Homo sapiens | study: EMG produced TPA metagenomics assembly of...
GCAACGCATACAGTTGCAGTAAACATGGCAATGACAAAAGAAAGACTGATAAACAGCGGCTTTTATGATTTAGCCACAGCCTATCAGTCAGTGCACGTCAACTATTGAAAGCGCCGTATACCGAACGTACGTACGGTGCTGTGAGAGGACAGCGGTTAGCCACCGCCTCCTACTCGATATATTTAAAGTGGGTAATATTAAGCAGATTTTAAGAAAAACAAAGTGGATAATCTGATAAAATATAGCTGACTAACGGCAGGAGAAGGTTTCTGTTCAAAATTCATAGAAGGAGGATAATATGACAATATTAGTTTGTGATGACGACAAGGAAATAGTTGAGGCAATTGAGATTTACCTGATGCAGGAGGGTTACGACGTGGAGAAGGCTTACGACGGCATACAGGCGGTTGAAATTATGAAGAATAAAAAAATAGACCTCATGATAATAGATGTCATGATGCCAAAGCTCGACGGAATAAGAGCCACTTTGCAGATACGAAAGGAAAGCAGGGTGCCGATAATCATTCTCTCGGCAAAGACAGAGGATGCTGACAAGATTTTAGGCCTCAATGTGGGTGCTGATGATTATGTTACAAAGCCTTTTAATCCGCTTGAGCTTGTGGCAAGGGTAAAGTCACAGCTTCGCAGATATACCACTCTGTCAAGCAATGATGCAGCCGGAGACAAGGTTTATGAAGCCGGAGGCCTTTTGGTAAATGATGATTTAAAAAAGGTGACTGTGGATGGTGAGGAGGTAAAGCTCACACCGATTGAGTACAATATTTTGCTTTTACTCCTTAAAAACAAGGGAAAGGTTTACTCAATAAACGAAATATATGAGAGTATATGGAACGAGGAGCGATAGGCGCCGATAATACAGTTGCCGTGCACATCAGACATATCAGGGAAAAAATAGAGATAAATCCTAAAGAGCCGCGATATCTGAAGGTGGTCTGGGGAGTAGGCTATAAGATAGAGGACAACAAATGAAGCAGTATACGATAGGAAAAAAAGCAGCGGTCATAGTTTTACATCAGCTATGCATGATACTTATGGTGACAGGAGTGTTTGCCACAGGCTATGCATTCAGGCACGATGCGCATGAAAATATTGATATATATACACTAATATCGCTGGCGGGCCTGGTAGGCAGCTTTGTGAGCCTGGCATATATGGCAAACGTGGCAGGCAGAAAATCAGAGGATGATTACACAATATACTATTTACCGATTGACAAGGTATACTCTGATGTGATGCTAGTGATATTTACACTGCTCATGGTATTTATGGGAAAAGTGATTTCAGGCGTAAAAAACCAGCATTTTGACTATGCATCACTCATTATGACGGCCGGCACATTTACTTTTTTGTTTGATCTGGCTTTTATTATTTTATACCAGAGCATTGTAAGGAAGATAAAAGGCAATATACTTTACACACACAGCCTGATGTACAAGGGCTATGAGCTTTTGAAAAGAGTTATTGAGAAAAAGGATATCCACACACAAAAAAATAAAGAGATAATGCGCATACAGGAGGCACTTGAAGCTATCTCGGAAGGAGCGCTTGACACTACACTCAATGTCAATGAGTTTCATGGGCAGCAGAAAAAGGTGGCGGAGGCTGTCAACCATATACGCCAGGGTCTTATGAGCTCGGTAAATGAGAGTCTTAAAAATGAAAAACTAAAGGCAGACCTAATAACAAACGTATCACATGATATAAAGACACCTCTGACTTCAATAGTCAACTATGTTGACCTGCTTAAGAGGGAAAATCTGGAAAATGAAAATGCCAAATACTATATACATGTGCTGGAGGAAAAGTCACAGCGCTTAAAGCAGCTTACAGAGGATTTGGTAGAGACATCAAAGATTACCTCGGGAAATGTGAAGCTCAATATGCAAAAGCTTGATCTGGTTGAGCTTTTATACCAGACCGGAGGTGAATTCAATGAGCGATTTGAGTCGAGAAATCTGACAATAGTTACAAAAATTCCATCAGAACAGATATTTATCTATGCGGATGGGCGTCAGCTTTACCGCTCTATTGAAAATCTGTATACTAATGCCGCAAAATATGCACTGGAAAATACAAGAGTGTATGTAGAACTTGAAAAGGCAGATAAAAAGGCAGTTTTTACAATAAAGAATGTGTCTAAGAACGAGCTTGACATAGTAAGCAACGGAAATGTGGACCTGACAGAGCGTTTTGTGAGGGAGAGAGGTCGAGAACCACTGAAGGAAGTGGACTTGGACTTTCGATTGCAAAGAATCTGACCCATTTGATGGAGGAAAATTCGAAATTAAGGTAGATGGTGATTTATTTATTGCCACAATTACCTATAATATTATATAATAGTAAATAAAAGAATTTTGAAATACACATACGGAGGTAGAATAAGTGAAATTATATGAAAATGGTGCTTACCTTTTAAACGGTAAGGAAGTAATAATTGATGGACCGGAGGCTCAGGCAGCTGTCAAAAGCAAGACCGGCATGGACATCGATAAACAGACAGCTAAGCAGGAGACAATTGCTTACGGTATTTTAAAGGAGCACAATACATCCGGCAATATGGACAAGCTTCAGATTAAGTTTGATAAGCTTACATCGCATGATATCACATTTGTAGGTATCATCCAGACAGCACGAGCTTCAGGACTTGAGAAATTCCCTATCCCGTATGTACTTACAAATTGTCACAACAGCCTTTGTGCAGTTGGTGGAACAATCAATGAGGACGACCACATGTTTGGTCTCACATGTGCAAAGAAGTACGGTGGAATATATGTACCACCTCATCAGGCAGTTATCCATCAGTTTGCACGAGAGATGCTTGCCGGTGGCGGAAAAATGATACTTGGTTCTGATTCACATACACGTTATGGTGCACTTGGTACTATGGCAGTCGGCGAGGGTGGACCTGAGCTTGTTAAGCAGCTTCTTGAACAGACATATGATATTGATATGCCTGAGGTAGTAGGCATTTACCTGACAGGAGAGCCAATCAAGGGCGTTGGACCACAGGATGTCGCACTTGCAATTATCGGAGAGGTATTCGGAAACGGATTTGTAAAGAACAAAGTTATGGAGTTTGTAGGACCGGGTGTGTCTAATCTGAGCGTTGACTTCCGTATAGGTGTCGATGTTATGACAACAGAGACTACATGTCTTTCTTCTATCTGGAGAACAGATGACCAGGTTAAGGAATTCTTTGAGATTCACGGTAGGCTGAGGACCACAAGGAGCTTAATCCGGGTGAGGCGGCTTACTACGACAGATTTATTGAGATTGATTTAAGCCAGATCCGCCCAATGATAGCTATGCCATTCCACCCAAGCAATACCTATACTATCGATGAGCTCAATGCAAACCTCATGGATATTCTCGATGACTGTGAGAAGAGAGCTGAGGTAAGCTTTGACGGCAAGGTGAAGCTTGATTTAAAGAGTAAGGTAAGAGACGGAAAACTGTATGTAGACCAGGGAATCATCGCAGGCTGTGCAGGCGGTGGATTTGAGAATATCTGCGATGCGGCTGACATATTAAACGGACATTCAATCGGAGCAGACGAGTTTACACTGAGTGTTTACCCGGCATCTACTCCAATATACATGGAGCTTGTGAAAAACGGAGCTGTAGCAAAGCTTCTTGAGACAGGTGCAATCGTAAAGACTGCTTTCTGCGGACCTTGCTTTGGTGCAGGAGATACACCTGCCAACAACGCATTCTCTATCCGTCATTCAACAAGAAACTTCCCTAACAGAGAGGGTTCTAAGGTACAGAACGGACAGATCAGCTCAGTGGCACTCATGGATGCACGTTCAATCGCTGCAACAGCAGCAAACAAGGGCTTCCTTACATCAGCAGCGGATATTGATGTCAACTTTACAAAGCCAAAATATTTCTTTGACAAGACTATATATGAGAACCGTGTATTTGACAGCCATGGAGTGGCAGATCCTTCAGTTGAAATCCAGTTCGGACCAAACATCAAGGACTGGCCGGCAATGAGTGCGCTTCCGGAGAATATGCTCCTTAAGGTGGTTTCAGAGATTCATGATCCTGTTACTACAACAGATGAGCTCATTCCTTCAGGAGAGACATCTTCATATCGTTCAAACCCTCTTGGACTTGCAGAGTTCGCACTTTCAAGAAAGGATCCTGAGTATGTAGGCAGAGCAAAGGAAATCCAGAAGGCCCAGAAGGCTATAGAGAGTGGTGAGTGCGCAGGAAAGGCTGTTCCTGAGGTTGCTGAAATCATGGGAGTAGTAAAGAAAAAATTCCCTGAGGCAAGCCATGAGAATATGGGCTTCGGAAGCACAATTTTTGCTGTTAAGCCGGGTGACGGCTCAGCAAGAGAGCAGGCTGCCAGCTGCCAGAAGGTACTCGGAGGCTGGGCAAATATCGCAAACGAGTATGCCACAAAGAGATACCGTTCAAACCTTATCAACTGGGGAATGCTTCCATTCATCATCGATGAGGGAGAGCTTCCGTTCCACAACCTCGACTATATCTTCCTTCCGGGAATCAAGAAGGAAATCGAGGATGCAAAGACGGAGTTTGAGGCATATGTTGTCAAGGATGGTGAATTAAAGCCATTTACACTGAAGATGGGTGAGCTCACAGATGATGAAAGAGAGATAATATTAAAGGGATGTCTCATCAACTATAATCGTAAATAAGGAGAGTTTAATCCGATGGAAGAAACCGGAAAAGCTGGTAAAAAATCAAACATTGAGATAAATGCAGATAAGGGTGCGAAGCAGAATTCGCACCTGGGGCGTGAGGAATGGCCACATCTGATCAGAATAGGTGTCATGGTATTTGTCACGTTTGCAGTCAGTATACTGTTTTTCTTTGCACTGTACAGATTTGAGGGCTTTGCAGGCATATGGAGCAAGCTGCTTGCGGCAGCAATGCCTATTATAATGGGACTTGTGCTTGCATACCTGATGAATCCTGTCATGCTGTGGCTGGAAAGATGCTTTAAAAAGCTTCTTTCCAAAAAGATGAAAAGCGAAAGCAAGCTGCGAAAGGTTTCAAGAGCTCTTGCAATCACAGGCTCGGTTATTATTCTTGTAGCGATTATTTCGCTCCTCATTGCGGCTATTGTGCCTTCTGTCATAGCAAGTATATCGGGACTTATGAAGACACTGCCAAATGATGTTGCGGCATTCATCAACATGATAAAGAACGGCAATTTCGGGGACAGCAAAATTGCTGAGCTCGCGAGCACAGGTTTACAGAATGCAACCGACTACATTGAGGATTATGCCACAGAAAAGCTGATTCCTGAGGCACAGAAGTATGTTGCACAGATTACAACCGGTGTGATTTCGGTAGTCAGAGGCTTATTTAATTTTATTATCGGAATAATCGTGATGGTCTATGTGATGAGTATTCAGGAGACTCTTGCAGGACAGAGCAAAAAGATAATATATGCTGTCTGCAAGCCAAAGACAGGCAATATCATCATTGAGACGATCAGAAAGACAAATGAGATTTTTGGAGGCTTCATAAGCGGTAAGATTATAGATTCTCTGATTATAGGTGTGATTGCATATTTCGGATGTCTGATTTTAAGGATTCCATCATCGGTGCTCGTGGCAGTGATTATCGGCGTCACAAATGTGATTCCGGTATTCGGACCGTTTATCGGTGCAATTCCATCGTTACTCATAGTAGTAATTCAGAGTCCGTGGCATGCGCTTTATCTCCTGATATTTATTGTCGTGCTGCAGCAGGTGGATGGCAATATAATAGGGCCTAAGATACTTGGCTCATCTACCGGTCTTTCGACCTTCTGGGTTATGTTTGCCATACTAATCGGCGGAGGAATGTTTGGTTTTCTTGGAATGTTACTTGGTGTTCCAACCTTTGCTGTGATATACTATATTGTGAAAAGAGTTGTTAATTATGCTCTCAGGAAAAAGAAGCTTCCTGAGGACACAATGGATTATACAAAGACAACAGGCGTAGATACAAAAAATAATAAGCTTAAATACGAGTAGGTGAAATAAGTGGATAAATACGAATACAATCTCAAGCTGGATCAGATAAAAGCCCTAAGCGCCGAGGAGGGCTATATGAGCGCAGCAGAGATTGCGGATAGCATAAATTGGAACAAAATTAAAAATGTAAATACACTCGTTAAAATCGGCGAAATCTACGAGAAGGCCGAAAGATACCAGGATGCAAGGGACATACTTTTAATGGCCTATGACCGTTCACCAATCGGCAGGATGATTATATACAGACTGGCTGAGGTCGCATCAAGATGGGGGATTATGATGCTGCTACAGAGTATTATGATGAGTTTGTTGAGATAGCGCCTCATGATGATATGAAGTATGTATTAAGATATGCCATCAAAAAAGGGCAGGGAGCTTCATTTGATGAGCTTATCACTATTCTTGAAGAGTACAAGGATGAAGAATACACTGAGGAGTGGGCATATGAGCTTGCATATCTATACCACAAGGCCGGAAAAGCCGATAAGTGTATAGATGCCTGCGATGAGCTCATTCTGTGGTTCGGAGACGGACCATATGTGGAGCGTGCGCTGGAGCTTAAGATGCTTTATCAGCACTTACCAAGGCTCAGGAGGAAAAGTACAGACGATTCAAGGCAGAGAAGGAAAAGCCGGCTAAGATAAAGGATGAGGCTGAGGTCACTGAGATAGGTGCCATGGAGATGGTAAAGGGCGGAGAGATAGTGCATGATGACGTAACTATTCCGCAGATTACTGTAAATCAGGAGAAGTTCAATACTGTAAATTTACAGCAGGAGATTGCCAAGGGTATGCAGCAGATCATGGAGGCCAAGGGCAAGAATGAAGTTGCTGATACGATGGATACCATCAAAAAGATAGTTGAGGATATTCCTTATCTCAAGCTCGAAAAGGAGCAGGAAGAGTATGCACAGCAGCCGGAAGAGACAGAGCATATCGCTACAGATGAAGAGATAGATGGTTCACTTAAGTTGAATTTCAAGGAGCTTTTGGGTGAAGACGCTGACGGACAGATGTCTATGGTCATGAGTGAAAAGACTCAGCTTGAGCATCAGATTACAGGACAGATGTCTATACAGGATGTGCTTGAAGAATGGGAAAAGACCAGACATGCGGCTGAAATTGCACTTAAAGAGGCTGAGCAGCAGAAGCTTGAGTCAGCTAAGGCAAGAGCTCTTCAGGAGGCAGGAGACATCATGGAGAGACTAAATGATGTCATTCCAAAGCTGGATGCAGGTGTCACTCCGAAGGAACTTCTTGAGGAGGAGTATCTTAAGGTGCCGGTCGATATCACAGAGCAGAAAGCTGCCGTGAAGGAGCCTGAAGAAGAGCAGAAACCGGATATGCAGGAGCTTTATGCAGATGAGACTGTGGATGAAGTACAGGAGCCGCAGGAAGCACCGGAAGAGGCTATAGACGAAGCACAGGAGCCGCAGGAAGCACCGGAAGAGGCTATAGACGAAGCACAGGAGTCGCAGGAAGCACCGGAAGATACTGCAGAAGAAGCAAAGGAACCGGTTGGAGAGCCGGAGGATATAATTATGGCAGAGGAGTCTGAGAAAGACGAGATACTCATGCAGCCGACTACCATGATGCCTGAAATAACAGATGATATGTTAAATGCCGATGATGATACAGCAGATGAAGAGGCTACACAGGAGGAAGAAAACACTTCTGAGAAGAGAGATTTTGATCATGTGACATCATTTATCGAGCAGGAAATAGCCAAGATGACAGCAAAGAATCCGGGACTGGAGAAGAAGCTGGATATGGCTAAGACAAGAAAAATGCCGGATATTTCATTGCCGGAGGATTTAGACAGCGAAGAAGATGACTCGAAATTGAAAGAAACAAAACATATAAAAGAGCTTACAAGCGAACAGAAAGCTATATTTTCATATTTCATACCGGTAAAGGGTATGGAGGATCAGATTTGCAAGGCATATAATGCAGTGCTTGATCATTCAACAGGAAAGAAAACGCATCCACAGGCAACCTCATTATACAGGGAGAGCAGGGTTGCGGAAAGACAATGCTTGCTACAAGCTTTATAAAGGTATTACAAAAAGATGGTGAACAGCTTACAGGAAAGATGGGCAAGATTGATGCTGCCGCACTCAATAAAAAGGATGTGCAGCAGGTAGTCAGAAAGATAACAGGAGCTGTCTCATCATAGAAAGAGCCGGTGATATCGACCGCAGTATAGCGGCACAGCTATCATTTTTGATGGAGCATGATATTACAGGAACACTCTATATACTTGAGGATACATCAAAGGGTATAAAGAAGGCACTCTCAATGGATGAGGGCTTTGCATCCAAGTTCACGGAAAAGATATCGGTTCCTATTTTTACAAATGATGAACTCGTATTGTTTGCCAAATCGTACTCTGCAGAGCTTGGGTACAAGATAGATGAGATGGCTATTCTTGCATTGCATAACAGAATCAGCAATATTGAGAGGATAGACCAGGCTACCACTCTGACAGAGGTCAAGGACATAATTGACGAGGCCATAGACAGGGAGGCTCACAGCGGACTGAAGAAGGCTATAAGTATTCTGACAGCCAGGCGATATACAGATGATGACCGAATTGTACTCAAAGAGGATCATTTCAGGGAAAAATAAATTCTTATGGGGGTATATATATGTGTAATTTTACAGCAATGGATTGTTACCTGTTTGGTCAGGCAACACACTATGATATCTACAAGAAGATGGGCGCTCACTTAGCTGAGCGCAAAGGAAAAAAAGGAGTGTGCTTTGACGTCTGGGCGCCACATGCGAGGGAAGTATACGTGTTTGGTGAGTTTAACGACTGGAATGAGACCAGTCATGAGATGAAGCGCGTAGAGCCGGAAACCATGGGAGTGTATGAGCTTTTTGTACCTGGAGCGCAAAAGGGTCAGATGTATAAGTTTATTATAGTCACTGAACAGGGTGACAAGCTGTACAAGGCAGATCCATATGCAAACTACGCAGAGCTTCGTCCGGGAACGGCGTCAATCATCACAGATATCGAGCACTTCACATGGACTGACAAAGAGTGGATGGATAAGAGAGCAGCAAAGTCAGATGCTGATGTATATTCTTCACCTATGGCTATATATGAGTGCCATCCGGGCTCATGGATGAGACATCCGGGCAGGGATGATGATGGCTTTTATACATACAGGGAGCTTGCAAAATCACTCATATCCTATGTAAAAACTATGGGATATACACATATTGAGCTTATGGGTATTTCAGAGTATCCGTTTGATGGCTCATGGGGATATCAGGTGACAGGCTACTATGCACCTACATCGAGGTATGGAGAGCCTGAGGATTTTGCATACTTTGTTGATCAGTGCCATAAAAATAATATCGGAGTAATACTCGACTGGGTACCTGCACATTTCCCAAAGGATGCGCATGGACTTGCCAATTTCGACGGAACAGCCACATATGAGTATGCAGACCCAAGAAAGGGAGAGCATCCCGACTGGGGCACAAAGATATTTGACTACGGTAAGAATGAAGTAAAGAACTTCCTTATCGGAAGTGCATTGATGTGGATAGAAAATTACCACGTAGACGGACTTCGTGTGGATGCAGTTGCGTCAATGCTTTATCTTGACTATGGAAAGAACGACGGACAGTGGGTGCAAACAAGTTTGGAGGAAATAAGAACCTCGAGGCAGTAGAGTTTTTCAAGCATATCAATACACTCATACTTGGAAGAAATCACGGAACTGTAATGATAGCCGAAGAGTCTACCGCATGGCCAAAGGTAACAGGCAAGGTAGAGGAAGACGGACTGAACTTCAGCTACAAGTGGAACATGGGATGGATGCATGACTTCCTTGATTATATGAAGCTGGATCCATATTTCCGTAAAAATAACCACAACAAGATGACATTTGCGATGAGCTATAATGAGAGTGAGAAATATATTCTGGTACTGTCACATGATGAGGTGGTACATCTGAAGTGTTCTATGCTCAACAAAATGCCGGGCTTAGAAGGGGATAAATTCAAGAACCTCATGGCAGGATATGCATTTATGATGGGACACTGTGGAAAGAAGCTTCTTTTCATGGGACAGGAGTTTGCACAGAAGCAGGAGTGGAGTGAGGAAAGAGAACTCGACTGGTATCTGCTTGAGAATCCGGAGCATAAAAAGATCCAGAACTGGGTAAAGGAGCTGCTTCACCTCTATAGGAGAAACCGCTGTCTGTATGAGCTGGATTCAAGCTGGGAAGGCTTTGAATGGATAAATGCAAACGATGCAGACAGAAGCATCTTCAGCTTTATCAGAAAGAGCAAGGATGGCAAGAATAATATGCTCTTTGTCATCAATTTCACACCGGTGGAGAGACCTGATTACAGAGTCGGAGTGCCAAAGCACAAGACATATCAGCTTGTTTTAGATAGTGAGGATCCTAAGTTTACCGGTAAAACGGTACAAGAGCCTGTAAAGAAGGCTGCAAAGGCAGAGGCAAAGCAAAACAGTCATACAAGAAGCTGGATTATAAGGCAGTCAAATCAGAGTGTGACGGCAGACCGTTTTCATTTGCTTATCCACTTGCGCCTTATGGAGTTGCTGTATTTAAATACTAATATACCGGTAAACAGCAGGGTAAAGGACCGCGCCAATTTAAGGCGCGGTCTTTATTTTTGTGTATTATATGTCGATATATAGTAAAAGATAACTATTCAGGACCACTGAGAACAAAAACTGATGCGTCATGCTTGCATGTAAGCAGCAGATTTTCTTGTTCTAAGGTGGTTCTGAACAGTTGGATAAAAAATACGAGGTATGAATATCCATAAATAAAGGCTGCAGAGATGGTATATATGCAGGGCACGGAGCAGGAAATATGCAGATAGAGAATTTGATTAATAAAAGCACAGATACGAAAAATACGGACACAAAAACCATAAATGATATGACAGCGGGTATGCGTGTTTCAGACTATATAAAGACAGACAGCAGTGACAATATGTCAAAAAAGGCGGCTGTTGTCGGTTCGTCAAACTCTGTTGATATGTCGGATACGATATATGCAAGACCACAGGCTAAAAACGAAGCCGGGAACAACGATGGCACAGATATGGCAGAAAATCTGCTAAATGACATGAATCAGACCTCAAAAAACAGGCGAAATGATATGATTGTCACTGCAAGCACCACCACGAGTGATGATTATAAAGCGGCAAAGGATGACGGCTACGATGTCATTGTCACTGAGACTGACAAGATAAAAGCAGTGCTGGCAAAGGCAGGTGTAGATATATCCATATATGGAGATGATCTGAGCAGGGAGCAGCTTACAGATATCACGGGAAGCCAGACTGAAGCGGCCATGCTTGTTAATCAGATGAAAGCATATGATATTCCTGCTACAGATGACAATATAAAGGCAGGTACAGATGCCATAGACCGGGCAAAGAGCATTACAAATATATCCAATGAGACAAAGGCATATCTGGTCAGAAATAACATGAATCCGACGGTTTCCAATGTATACAAGGCTACGTACAGCAGCAGTCAGGTACAAGATTACAGGCAGAAAACCAAAATGACGGAGATATCGGATGAGCTGTTTGAGGAGCTTAAGCCACAGCTTAAACAGATATTAGAGGAAGCTCATATAGACAGTAGTGATGAGAATCTGAATCAGTGCAGATGGCTGATAGATGAAGATATAGCCGTTACACCTGACAATGTGCTGCTTGCGAATCAGGTAGACTGCATCAATGCAGCAGAAGAAAATGTGAGCAGTGATTTTTATGCAAGGGCAGTGACAGAAGCACTGGCAATGGGAAAAAAGGCTACAGATGCCACTATGTCACAAGATGGTCTGACATTTGACATGGCAAAGAAAGCCTGTGATGTATTAGGTGAGGCGACCGCAGATGACATTGTCACATTAGAGTCAGATAACATACCTGTCACGATAGAGAATCTGTCAAAGCTTATAGCTGCAAGGGGCAGGGATAGTGCAGCATCGCAAGCCTCAGCAAACAAAGCTTTAGATAATCAGATTACAGACAGCCGGGAAGCAAGGCTTGTGACAGCTCAAAGAAAGCTTGAGGAAGCGAGACTTTCCATGACAGCAGAAGCCAACCTTTCACTCATAAAAAAAGGAGTTTCAATAGACACAGAGCCTATTGAACGTGTAGTGGAGATGCTTAAGCAGCAGGAAAATAAATACTACGGAGCGCTGTTTGGTGATAGCAGTGTAGAGGCATCTGATGATAGGGTACGTATGTACAATAATGTCTGTGATATTTTCAATCAGATGAAGCAGCAGCCGGCGTATGTACTGACCTTGGAATCCGCTGATGACACTGTGTATGAGCTGTATACAGCAGGCAAAGCAATGAAGCAGTCATTAGAAGCAGCAGCCTCAGGATATGAGACTCTTATGACATCACCGCGGGCAGATATGGGAGACAGTATATCAAAAGCATTTCAGAATGTGGATGATATACTTAAAGAGCTTCAGATAGATACATCTGAAAGCAATCGCAGGGCTGTGCGGATACTTGCGTACAACAGTATCGACATCACAGAGGACAATATAAAGCAGATAAAGTCTGTAGATGAGCAGGTGCAGAGAGCATTCAGCGATATGACACCGGCGGTGACGATTGAGATGATAAAAAGAGGTATATCACCGCTTGATATGAGCATGAGCGACATAAGTGACACAGCCAGACAGATAAAATCAGAAAATAATGATGAAAGAGATGAAAAATTCAGCGAGTTTCTCTGGAAGCTTGAAAAGAAAAATGAAATCTCAGAGGAGGAAAGAGACTCATATATAGGTATATACAGGCTTATATCACAGGTGGAGCAGTCAGATGGAGCAGTCATAGGCTCACTTGTTAATCAGGGCGCAGATATTACAATGAAAAATCTGCTTACAGCAGTCCGGACAAGAGGAAAGAGTACTATGGACTATAAGGTGGACGATACCTTTGCCGGAGTGGAAGGAGTAAGTAAGGGAGCTAGAATTGATGAACAGATAGAAAGCGCATATCAGGCAAACTGTCTAAGGGATGTGCTTGATACACTTTCACCTGAGAAAATGGAGTTTGTGCAGGATGACGGCTGGCTTGAGATGACTCCGGAGCAGCTCAGGCAGGCTGTATATGAGGCAGACGAGGATAATACACTATCAGAGCAATATGCCACGGAGCAGCTCAGGCAGTTCAATCAGGCAGTTTCGGTGCCTGAGAACGTATATGCTTTTCTAGAGAAATATGATGTAAAAACAACCGCGGTAAACCTCATGGCTGCGTCACGGCTAATGAAAAATCCGTCAGAGGCAGTAAGAAATCTCTGGGAGCATGGAGACAGTGCTACGGCAAGGGCTCTTTTGGATGAGACTCTCAGACGGTTTTCTGAGTCGGTCAAAAATCCAAAGGAGCTTGCGCAGGCGCAGGAAACGCTGGCTGATACAGCAGAGCACGTGATGGATTCGATGATTATAGAGGACAGGCGCACCGGCTCATTAGATATCAGACAGATGAAGCTATTGTGCAGTCAGCTAAGAATAGCTTCAAGTATGTCGAGACAGGAAAACTATATCGTACCGATAGAGACTGCAGACGGAGTGACAGGCATGAAGCTTAGTATAGTAAGGGGCGAGGATAAAAAGGGCCTGGTTGACATATTCCTTGAGGACAAAAAATGCGGCAGGGTAGCTGCATATTTTGAGGCAAAGGAAAACTCAGTATCTGCGATGATAGTCACAGACGATGAGCAGACCAAAAAGCTGTTTGAAGACAATATCACTACGTTTGAGTCAGGAATAAGTGATGGTGAACAGAGCGTGCACATAGACGTGGCATTGGAGCATGATATATCTGCAAAAGAGCCTATGGCATCAGATACGAAATCGGCTACTGAGTCAGAAAAGCAGCCTGATGGCAGCGAAAGAGTCCAGACAACCAGACTATATCACATCGCAGAGCAGTTTATTGTAAATGTCCAGAGGGTGATTGCACAAGATAGTCTGTAACACCGATATATATTGCATGTGCCAGGTCATCCTGATAGTTTTTGTCAGTAAGAAGAAGTGTCTCAGCAGGATTACTCAAGAATCCACATTCTACGATTACGGTCGGGGATGTGGATTTTTTAAGTATAAAGTATTCTTTATTGGGCTTAATGCTTCGTGGCTTTGCGACACAAAGAGAAGTGTTTAAAGCTCCAAGAACAGAGGATGCGAGCTCTTTTCCTGCATCAGAGGCTTCATAATAGAATACCTGTGGACCGCAGCTTGAACTGTCCTCAAAGCTGTTTTGATGGATACTGATGCTGACTGCCACATTGCTTTTAGACATCAGGGCAGTTCTCTTTGTCAGATCATCTGTCTTTGGATGCTTGGAATTATCCGGGGCGAGGTCGCAGTCGGTGGTTCTGGTCATGACAACAGTAAAGCCTCTGTTTTCAAACAGCTGTTTAAGAGCCATTGCAATACTCAGGTTGACATCCTTTTCCATGACGCCGGAGGTGGAAATCTTACCGGGATCACTTCCACCATGTGCTGATTGTAGTTTACGCAAATTGTGATATGTATTCCCCAATATATATGGGGAGTTAGAAATGTATTGAGATTAGATAGCCTTTTTCTCCAAGTCCTCACAGTAAACGCTTGAAAATAAATGTTCCAGTTCATTTCCGAAGTTGTATGAGATTTTAAGTTTGTGGTTTTCATAAACTGTTATCTGGTCTATCATTTCCACAATAATATCTCTGTCTAATTCTTCAATGTCTTTCAGTTCCAACAACCGCCTTAACCACGGTGTTTCAAAAACATCTTCTGTTACACTTTCCTTTTTCTTTTCTTCCAGCGTTTCAATCTGTTTGGAGTAAAGCGTTTCTTTTTGTTGATAGTCCTCTCGATAAGAAAGAAATTCGTCTTTAGAAATCAGTTCGTCTTTGTAATCTTCATAAATTGACTTTTTCAGCTTCTTCACTCTTTCAAGCTCTGCTTTTAACTTTGTCAGTTCTATGTCTGTTGATTTTCTGATTTTTGTTGCTGTGAAAGATTGTGATTTTACAAGTTCCTGCAAGTTCTCTACATTGCGGATAATCTGCTTTAAATCTCCCAACACAATATCATTCAATACTTGAAACGGGAGCGTGTGCGGAGTGCAATAATCTTTTCCACTTCTTTTGTAAGTCCCACAATAGAATGAATAGGACTTACTTCCGTCAGCACGTCGCCAGAAATTTTTCATCATTGCCCGACCACAATCGCCACACTTGATAAAACCTGCAAAGATATTTTTATTTGTTTCTAAATCAATATCCCTATGCTTTTTCGTCAGCAGTTTTTGTACCTTACCCCACAGTTGACGGTCTATAATCGGTTCATGGGTATTTTCAACCCTTATCCAGTTTTCTTTCTCAACTGGACGCTGTTTGCTTCTCATTCGTTGATGTTTCTTTCCTTGTACCATATTTCCAATATAAAGCTCATTTTGTAACATCACTTTAATCGTGGAATATGTCCAATAAGAAGTTTTCTCTAAACGGTTGCAATTTTTGTAATTTTCGCCGTTGAGCTTTTTATATTCCGACGGACAAAGGATACCCTCTGCATTTAGTGTTTTGGCAATGCTTTGTTTTCCTATTCCTTGTGCATACATAGTAAATACTCTTTTTACAACTTCGGACGCATATTCATCAATCACAAGTTTATTTTTATTTGCAGGAGATTTCTTATAACCATAACTTGTAAAAGCTCCGATAAATTCTCCTGCTTTCTGCTTTGATTTTACAGTCGCTTGAATTTTATTAGAAATATCTCTGGCATACTGTTCGTTGAATATATTTTTAATAGGAAGTAACATATCGTATGCCTGCTTCATACTATCAATGTTATCTGTTACAGAAATAAAACGGACATTAAGCTCTGGAAATATTCTTTCCAAATAACGCCCAGTATCAATGTAATCTCGTCCGAAACGGGAAAGGTCTTTTACAATAACACAATTTACCTTGTTATTTTCAATGTCAGCAATCATTCTATGGAAGTCTGGTCTATCGAAATTCGTTCCCGTAAAACCATCATCAATATAACATCATATAAGATAAAGTCGTCATGCTTGTTCACATATTCTGTTAAAAGTTTTCTCTGATTTCCTACACTATCGCTTTCTTCCTTATCTCCGTCCTCTCGTGATAATCTGATATAAACAGCTGCATTAAATAAGTTTGACGCTTTTTGATAAATCATTTTTCCACCTATTCAACTGCCGTACCTATAATAATATCATACAATAAAGTACGGCTTCTTTCCATGATTTTCAAAGGTTTTCCCCTCTTGATATGCGTTTTTAATATGAGATTTCACGATACGGATAAGTAATTCTTCTACAGAAAATTTACATAAAAATTCTCGTTCTACAATATATTGTGCAGGTTTTTTTTTAGTCAATGTATCAGCCCCCTTAATCAACTATCTATTCTCAACATACGCACATAGGCTTATCCAATATGCGTATTTTTACAATGTTACAGAAGCAAACAGACGGTATTGGAAAGCTTTGTTAGTATCTCAAATATTCCCATTCTTGTGGGCAGAACTGCACCATATCGGTACGGAAAGGTGTGATTTGTTGCAGGAATTTGAAAAAATTTTCGGATACAAAAAAGCCCGCACAAAACATGAATTTTGTACGAGCTACTGGGATAGCGTATTTAATTGTAGATAATATACTGTTAAATCAGATTTGAATATATCGAATTGTACTTAAAGCTTAAAGGCACATTCATCACTCCATTTTTGGTTTGGATGTTTCAATGTAATAAATATGTTCCTTGTTCCACTGTTTTAAACAAAAACAAAATTCGATAACAGCCAAAGCAATATTATATGTATGGGATAGAAAATATAAAAGAGATATTTATACTTTTTCCCTCGTTGATGATTGTATGATAGTATTAGCGGAAGAGCAAGAACCATAATCCACTGATACTGAATTGTAAATATATTCCCTCCTACATCCATAGGAGAAATTCCAACTATTACAGACAATAGATATTCCATGCCATCGGAAAGCCATGTTCCTATTATCGGAATTAATTCTTGATTTTCCATAAAATAATGGGAACAATATTAGTGGACATAAAAAACATATACACAACAACAAATATCAAATATGACAGAATAAGTCTTTTCTTGTTGTCATAAGCTAAATACATTATAATTCCTAAAACAACAAAAATAAGTCCCCCTTCCGTTGTAAACACACTTCCCAAAAGAGCTGGTATCAAATAGAAGCATATTGTTTCCGTATACATATTACTAATTGAACTCAGATAACCACATACTATACATACAATAACTTGATAAGCGATATATAAACTTAGTACTTTTATCCAGGAAACAGCCTTTTGGTTTTTTCTTATTTCTAAGATTTCACATATGCATGCAACGATAAATAATGTTCTAAAGAAATTTAATTCAATTTGTGTACTCATTTGAATAACAGCCATCACAATACTTGCTAAATATAGCCTCAATATATACATCCGCTTAGAACTAGTATACTTTACGCCATTAACAACACCAAAAATAAAAATAGGTGCAGCGATTCGTCCTATCCAATGTAACGGCAAAGACATTGGCAAATCAGGAAAGAAATAAGCTATATGGTCTAAAAACATAGCAATCATAGCTATTATTTTTAACTGAAATATATTCATTAACAATACTCCTTGATTTTATTTTAAAAATATGATATTATAAATTAATTAAAAAAACAAGGTGAAAGGAGAAATTTCATGTGTAAGATATCCAAAAAAAATATTTTCGCTTCTTTATTGGCAGTGTCTATGATTTTCACAATGATGTCGACAACTGTTGTTCATGCTCAGTCAGTTAAAGATGGAAGTAATGAGGTAACCGTTACACCAAATGTTGGAGTTTCTTATGTTTCTCCAGAAGAAACTATTGAAACAAGAGGTACATCAAGACCTAGTAAGGTATGGAACATCAAGAGTAAAGGGCAATACGATTTTGCTGGTTCCTCTCATTATCAAAACTTGTATACTAATTATAAGTTTACAGGAAAAACGAGTTATAAGGTTTATGTAGAGAACACCGGAGATAATCCAATTACTGTGACAGCTAAAAGGCTTACTAAGACTTATGGCTCTACAAAAATTAGTGCTGGTAAAACTGGTTCTTTTGAGTTTTCTAATATTAAAAGCGATACTGAGTTTTATATTGTTTTTGAAGGAAATGGATACTCATTTAGCGGATATGTAAAATAACTTAAATACAGAAGAGAGTAAACGTTATGCTTGCTCTCTTTTTATATTAGAATCCTCCAGCTGCTACCCCTATGTAGAACAAGCTCATACTGCGATACCTGAGTCGCCTTTGTCTGATTATTAAGAAATTATACGGCAACGCGTGCTTTCACATTGCTTGTCTGTTCTCTCTTAGATTTCTTCTTTTTCTTATATTTTCGTTGTTTTCATCACTTGCGTTATCTACAACCTCCATGCCCCGGGTCAATTACAATAACGGTGGAATTAGTGTTTTTGCCGGTGTTTTTTGCAAGAGCGCAGACACCTCTTCCGAGGTAGAAGGACAGAATAAAGAGAGCTAAAATAAGACAGTATTTGTTTTTCTTAATAATGTACATATATTTTTTCATATAAGATACCTATAAAAAACCCGATGCGCATAGAAGGCATCGGGTGTGTTTGTATATTATATGATTGGCTGATATCATTTATAACCTATAAAAGGTACTGAGTCAGACTGTAGCTGTAAAGGTACGGCCTCTTTCAGTAAGCCTTAAGCAATCAGTCCAGATATTTGATAACAGTATCCCAGACAGATGAATTCTCAAAGCCAAGCTTCCAGAATGCTGCACCGGCGAGCTTATTGTCGTCGACGAGCTTGAGCCTTTTCTCTAAAGATGTATTGTCCTCGAGCCATACCTTGTACAGCTTGTTGGATACAGACCACTCAGCGTAGTTCTGACCGGATTCCTCATCAAGAGCAGCAGTAGCATTGTTTGTGGTAAGCTGTGCTGCAGCTGCGTCCATACTATATACCTGTGAGGCAACAGTGTACTTTGACTGATCCTCGGTATCGGTTACGGCATCATCGTCCTCCTTTGGAGTGAGCTCCCATATTCTGGTATAAAAAGCATGCCGAGAATAATCTGGTCAGCGGGAACCTCCTTCAGAGTGGATTCAACACCCTCAGTTACCCACGGAATAGAAGAAACTGAGCCGGCATCAGAGCCTTATAGTGTTCATCGTATCCCATAATCACAATATAATCGGCAAAATTTGCCATATCAGAGCGATTGAAGAACTTGTTGAAGCTGGCAGGTACTGTGACATCAACTGAAAGTGATATACCGTTATTGTGACACTTTATGGCAAGCTCTCTGATAAACTCGATGTAAGAGTCTCCATATGCGTCTTCTGTGATATTTTCAAAGTCAATATTTACACCATCAAGCTCATAGTTAAATGCAGCCGACATAATCTGATTGATCAGTGTAGTTCTCGTGGATGTATGTGTGAGCACATATGCTGCATCTACATCAGTATTTTCAAAGTTACTGAACAGTCCCCATACCTCAATACCCTGGGAATGGCAGTAGCTGACATAATCCTTGCTTGCTATATCTGCCAGATTGCCGTTGTTGTCATTTAAGTAAAACCATGTTGGTGACATTACATTTATACCCTTGGTGGATGAAATTACCTGGGCCACCTTACTGTTTGCTGACTGGCTTGTTACCTGGTTCCAGGCAAGACATATATCCTTATCCTTCTTGATATGTGTAAAGGTCTCTTCCTCATAGTCAGGATTCGTAAGTTTAGTTTTTTTGCTCTCGGACAGAGCCTTGCGCTTTATATATCCAATAACACCATCCTCAGTGGCAACCTTGTCCCATTTGTCACCGGAATCAAGAATAGTAATCTTATCATCCTTTTTCACCTCTTTTAGAATAGGGCTCTTTATGCCACCCTTCACGCGGACCTGGGTAGACTTGTTTACAGTGGCACTGTCTATTTCATCCCATTTGCTTGTAATGACGACGCGTGCCGGGTCATCATATGACTTAAAGGTGATATTGGAGTACTGCTTTACATAATCTAAAGCGATAAGCGCAGAGTCAGAGGTGGCTTTCACAATCGGATAGCCAAAGTCATTGGTCTGCTTGGTGACACTGTAGCTATTGCTGTCAGCCGCCGCTGAGATGATATCAGATGCGGTTGTGTAAAGAAGCACATTCTCATTTGCATCCCAGTAAAATCTGGAATTTAATGAGTCGTGAACAAATTTGTAATCAACGTATATTTTTTTATCTATTATTTTAGCCTTGTAATCGGATAGCTCATTATCTACAACGAGAGCAGCCTCATCATCAGAAGAGATATTGAAATACTCTTTAAGATCCTCTGTCTTTTTCGTAGGGGTGTATTTATTGATAAGAGCAGTTATACCCATTATTATTATAACGAGGACAATAAGTCCGGTTACTATAAGTGCAGGCAATAATTTCTTTTTCATGTGTAAAAATCCTTTCCTATTATTTGGTGTCGAAATTGCTTAAGCTAATTATACCATTGTGAAATAGCATATTCAAATAATATGAAATAAATTTGTAATAAATTAAGAAATTCTTTTATGCATTTTGGCGCGGAAGGAGCAAAAGCTTCCCCCGCGCACATAGCTTTCTTTTTAAAATATGTCTTTTGGTTGTCTTTTTGCATTTAAACGGGGTAAAGAACCAAAAATATGCTGACATCGATTTCTTGTATAATTGAGAAAAAATGATATTAATCATTAATTATTGATAGTTTATAGAAATTGATATTTCCGGAGCTTTCCACACCCAATTTAATTGCTGATTTTTAGTTTCGTTTAATTTGATAAAATATCTGTAAAAATTCCAATATATAAATATAGTTTATTCTTCTATAAAAATACCTCCGTCTATATATAATGATTATGAGTAAAAACTGACAAGTAACAAATGGCATTATGTCATGAAGCGCTATGTGGCATTAAAAGTACAAGCCCTCCGAAGGCTTCGGACATAAAATTGATAAACAGCTGGTTAAAGATGTCATTTTTCATCGTGATATTAATTCCTTTCTGATATCTTATCCAGAGTGCCAAACAGGCTGGTATTGATGAGGAACGGGTCCTCTAAGTAAGGAAAGCCTACCACCGGATACTTAAAATGTTTATGGTTAATTGTCTTTTTCTTTTCCACGAGATTAAACAATATTTTTACGCTTTCTGAATCAGTTATTTTGTTTGAATTGAATAGCTCGATAATTCTGTTCAAAGCGCCCCGGTTCCATTTACTTATTGTACACACAGCGATTTTTACGTCACACCTCATAAATTCCTTTAAGGTGTTTGGATTAAGTATGCCGAAATCAATAATCACACGCTCGTATCTCATGTTTAAAATCTCAGTTAGTGTGGACATGACTGCGTGAGGAAAGAAATCTACATTCTTATAAGTAAAAACCTTTTCGTCTGCTGTCTTTGACAGTGAAAGAATTTCGTGTGTACCATTCAGCTCAACATAGGCGGTTCTATACATGCATTTATTGCTCATATAATTACAAAGAGCAAGGCTTATATGTGTTGTGCCTACATTGTGAACGCTGCCACAGACCCCAACTAACTGTGGTGCAGAATGGACTTTCTTAAATATCCTTTTAAAGTGTCTGATAGTGATGCTCCTCCCTTTAGTTCTAACAGCTTTTGAATCAGCGTTTCCTTTTGAACTGAGCTCTTAAACATATCGCTGTCATAAGGAAAGTGATAAACACTGCAATTAAGTAGTGTCGCAATCGCGGAGGCATCCTGTCTGCTGCACATATTACATATAACACTCAGGGAAGCTGTCATTTTTTTGAGAATAGAATGATTCCTGTAGATATCATTCAGATGCCAAAAGCTGCCGTTACATACATATAATACGAGATCCATGTCATATATTTTCTCGTTGCACACATCAGTGCCAAGGTCGTATATCTGTATAGCATCCTTTGGAATATTAAACTGTATACCGTCACTGTAGTCGGGTATGCCCTGAAAGCTTTTGTAATAATAATATCCGTTTTTCTGCTTAAAAATCTGCAGTCCGTCGTGATTACCATGGCAAAGTACGCTTTTTGCTGAGTCTATGTAGATACCATGATATCCAAGGATATTGAGTTCGCAGGTGAGTGAAACGGCCACGTGGGTGGAGCCGCAGCCTCTGTGACTGCCTAAAACTGCTATTTTGTGTATGAGATGTGGCTGACCGGTTAATTTTTGAATTTCCTGTATTTCCTGATATAGCTCTGCGACAGTCACGTAACGCAGTGATGCATCAGATGTTGTTGCTTTTTGGATAATATGCTGAAACTTATGGGAAAAGCTGTCTGGGGTAAAGGTCAGTATATACTGCAGAAGCTGACCTAAGCTGTAAATGTCTGCCGCCGGTGTAATTGTATCCTCGGTAAAGCATTCGGGGGCAGAGAATTCTATATTCCCATAGCGATTGAAGTTATTTCCATCCTGGATAACATATGCCGATACGCCAAAATCGATAAGCTTAAGCTTATTGTGGCATACTATAATATGCTCCGGTTTAAGGTCCCTGTAAATAATGGGAGTAGATATCTGTGTATGCAGATAGATAAAAACATTGCATAATTGTTCACAAATATTAAAAAATAAACCTGGGGAAATTAACTGCTGATGAAGCAAAAATGAATCTAATGTCTCGCCGTCGATATATTCCTCGACGATATAGTAAAAAGCATCGTCATCTTCGAAGTCAAATATACGTGGTATAGACGGATGCTCAAGAGACTTGAGTAGTCTTGCTTCTGATAATGCGGATTCGGCGAAAGCAGAAGCTTTAGGAACTTTCTTTAGAGCTCTCTCCTGATCCATAGATATGTGTCTGACAAGCGTTACGCTACCGGAGCTGCCGGTTCCGAGATCTTTAATCATCTCATATTTGTCAAACAAAGAATGATTTGTATTTTTCATACGCTCCTTTTGGGTCGAGCGCACATCTCATGGATAACTTATAACATACCTGTAAAATAATTGCAACACTTTTTTTTATTA
>ENA-OQCE01000340-OQCE01000340.1-human-gut-metagenome-genome-assembly--contig:-NODE-340-length-23121-cov-2.854919_pt1 | contig 23121 bp, 32 predicted proteins | sample MGYA00242495_ERZ504572 | MGnify/ENA primary metagenome ERZ504572 (study PRJEB26092, sample SAMD00036228) | human gut metagenome | host: Homo sapiens | study: EMG produced TPA metagenomics assembly of...
GGGACGTGTTAGAATTCGGTTTGCTGGGACATTACAACAAATACAAAAAAGTCTCCGTTCGAAACGTTTGACGTGGGTGGTGACGGTATGACCGGCTACTCCAGCTATGCTACAGAAAGTATCGCACTTCGTGGTTATGAGAACAGTTCATTGACTCCATACGGTTCTGAAGGTTATGCCTATACACGTCTCGGACTGGAATTAAGATATCCTTTGATGCTCGAAACAAGTACCAGTATTTATGCGTTAACGTTTGTGGAAGCCGGTAATGCATGGCATGATGTCAATAAGTTCAACCCGTTCGAGTTGAAACGTTCAGCCGGTGTCGGTGTCCGTATCTTCCTCCCGATGATTGGTATGATGGGGATTGACTGGGCTTACGGTTTCGACAAAATAATGGGTTCCTCGCAATATGGCGGTAGCAGTTCCACTTCATCCTGGGACAAGAATTCTAAGCAATGGACGATAGACAATTATCCATCGTCAATTAAATAAATATCGTTATGAAGAAGAGTTTATTGATCCTTTTTACGCTGTTTGCAGTAAGTATAACAGCCGGTGCACAGAAGTTCGCCTTGATTGACATGGAATATATCCTGAAAAATATTCCTGCTTACGAACGTGCCAATGAACAACTGGAACAAGCCTCCAGACAATGGCAGAGTGAAGTCGAAAAGATTTCCGAAGAAGCCAAGACTCTGTACAAGAACTATCAGTCTCAGATTGCTTCCCTTTCTGAAACACAAAGAGGCAAAAAGGAAGAAGAGATTGTCGCTAAAGAGAAATCGGCAGCCGAGCTACGCCGCAAATACTTCGGTCCGGAAGGCGAACTGTATAAAAAACGTGAAAGTCTGATGCAACCCATTCAAGATGAAATATACAATGCTGTAAAGGAAATTGCTACACAGAACGGATATGCGGTAGTTGTAGACCGTGCTTCCGCATCAAGTATCATTTTGCCTCGCCAAGTATTGACGTCAGCAATGAAGTACTTGCAAAACTGGGATATTCAAATTAATTTCATACATTTGTTTCAGAATATAGACTGCATTCAAGATTAAAAATAAGCTTGCTTATTTTGTATTGCGTTCAGTTTGCGCTATATTTGCCCCCGACGAATAATCATTCAAATAAATAATAAACATTATGCTTAAAAAAATCGCACTACTCGTAGTTATGTTCGCCCTCCCGCTGGGAGCTATGGCGCAAGCTAAATTCGCTCACATGAATTCTCAAGATGTAATCGCTGTTATGCCTGAATTTACCAAAGCCAAGCTGACTTGGACGCCATGTCTAAAAAATACCAGGATGAAATGCAGCGTACCAACGAAGAATTCCAAAAGAAGTACCAAGAATTCCTGGCACAAGCCGACTCTCTGCCGAAAAACATTGCAGAAAGACGTCAGAAAGAGCTGCAGGATATGCTCAACGTCAGGAACAGTTCCAACAAGAAGCTTATCAAAGTATGCAGAAAGCACAGCAAGATGCTATGGCTCCCATCTATAAGAAACTGGACGAAGCCATCCAAGCTGTCGGCAAAACTGAAGGTGTTGTCTACATTTTTCGACTTGGCCCGTACCCCGATACCATTCGTAGGAGCACAGAGCGTTGATGTAACTGCCAAAGTTAAAACGCAATTGGGCATTAAATAATAGAATTATTTATGATAAAGCAAGCGCGGATAGTTTTATCCGCGCTTATTTTTATACATTACTGAGAAATTTGAATTATCTTTGCATGGTACATAGCCTTTAGAACGCATGAAACAGACATTACCTTCTGCAGCCGGTCCCATCGGAATATTCGATTCCGGATATGGCGGACTGACCATCCTAAGCAAGATACGGGAAGTCCTTCCCCAATATGACTACATTTACCTGGGCGACAACGCACGTGCGCCTTACGGGACCCGCTCATTCGAGATTGTCTATGAGTTCACCTTGCAGGCAGTCACCAAACTGTTCGAGATGGGATGCCATCTTGTCATCCTGGCATGCAATACAGCTTCGGCAAAAGCCCTGCGCAACATACAAATGAATGATTTGCCCCGCCTCGACCCAATGCGTCGTGTGTTGGGAGTAATCCGCCCAACCGTAGAATGCATAGGGAACATAACCCAAAGCCGCCATGTGGGAGTGCTTGCCACAGCAGGAACCATCAAGTCTGAATCCTATCCGCTGGAAGTGCATAAACTCTTCCCCGACATCAAAGTGAGCGGTGAAGCCTGCCCTCTATGGGTATCCCTCGTAGAAAACAACGAGGCACAAGGTGAGGGTACCGACTACTTCATACGCAAGAACATCGGCAACCTGCTGGCCAAAGACACACAGATAGATACCGTCATTCTAGGCTGCACGCACTTCCCGCTGCTGCTGCCCAAGATACAGCAATACATGCCCGACGGCATCACGACCGTCACCCAAGGGGAACTGGTGGCAGACAGTCTGAAAGACTATCTTCACCGTCATCCGGAAATGGACAAAAAATGTACCAAAGGTGGAAGATGCGTCTACCGCACCACGGAATCGGAGGAGAAATTCACAGAATCGGCTTCTACTTTCCTGAATGAATCGATAAGAGTTGAGAGGATTGAACTATAAATCCGTCAGCATTAAACATTAAAACAAAAACATTTGTTATATTTGTAAGACAGAAACCTCTAAATTCTTACCATCATGAAAGAAGAAGATAAAAGCAAACTCGTTGAGGTGTTCACCGGTTCACCGTGGGAAGCAGAACTTGTAAAGAGCCTGCTGGGAAATAGTGATATTGAAGCTGTAACAAAAGACGGAATGGTAGTAAACGTTGTACTGCCTGCCACTGCGGTAGATGTTTCCGTTCTCGTCAATGAGAAGGACTACGAAGCCGCCATGGAAGTAGTCCGTGAATACGAAAAGAGAGAAAATGGAGATTGATTTCAATAGAATTGCTGTCAAGGTAGGCAGCAATGTTTTGACACGTCGTGACGGCACTCTCGACGTCACCCGCATGTCCGCTTTGGTGGACCAGATAGCCGAGTTGCACAAGGCCGGCATAGAAATAATACTTGTTTCTTCCGGAGCCGTTGCTTCGGGACGTAGCGAAGTGCGCCCCACCAAGAAGTTGGACAGCGTAGACCAGCGCCAGCTCTTTTCCGCTGTAGGGCAGGCCAAGCTCATCAACCGTTACTACGAACTGTTCCGGGAGCATGGAATCCCCGTGGGACAAGTGCTCACAATGAAAGAGAACTTTTCCACCCGCCGCCATTACCTCAACCAGAAAAACTGTATGACCGTAATGCTGGAGAACGGCGTCATTCCTATTGTCAATGAGAACGACACCATCTCCGTGAGCGAACTGATGTTCACCGACAACGATGAGCTGTCCGGCCTGATAGCCTCCATGATGGATGCCCAGCACTAATCATTCTCAGCAATATAGACGGTATCTACAACGGTTCACCCGCCGACCCGAATTCTCAGGTCATCCGTGAAATAGAACAAGGCAAAGACCTCTCCTCCTACATACAAACTTCCAAATCCAGCTTCGGACGCGGCGGTATGCTGACAAAAACCAACATTGCCCGCAAAGTGGCGGATGAGGGCATCACAGTAATCATAGCCAATGGGAAGCGGGACAACATCCTCGTGAAAATAATGAAGAATGAAGAATTAAACTATACCCGTTTCATTCCATCTCCGGAACCGGTATCGAGCATCAAGAAATGGATTGCACACAGCGAAGGGTTTGCCAAAGGGGAACTGCACATCAATCATTGTGCCACCGAACTGCTCTTCTCGGACAAAGCAGTAAGCATCCTACCGGTAGGTATCACTGACGTTATAGGCGAGTTCGAGAAGGACGACATCGTACGGATTATCGACTTCGGCGGTAAACCCATCGGTGTGGGAAAAGCCAACTGTGACTCCAGCCAGGCACGGGAAACGATGGGAAAACATGGAAAGAAACCCGTAGTGCACTACGACTACCTATATATAGAATAAGCCACAGACGGATACTATCCCACAATATATATACTTGCATATTTATCACTCTATATTCAATAAAAAAATGAACTTAAACAAAACTTTTGTCGCCGTACAAGATGCCAGCCGTAACATGTTAGCGTTGAGCGACAAAGAAATCAATCAAATATTACTGGCTGTTGCAGACGCTGCCATAAACAAAACAGACTTCATTCTGAGTGAAAACCAGAAGGATTTGGAGCGTATGCCTTCTACCGACCCTAAATACGACCGCCTGAAACTGACAAAAAGCCGTTTGCAGGACATCGCTGCGGACATCCGCAACGTAGCTGCCCTCCCTTCTCCTCTGGGAAAAGTCCTTAAAGAGAACGTATTACCCAACGGATTGAAGATAAAAAGGGTCAGTGTACCTTTCGGCGTCATAGGCATTATCTACGAAGCCCGTCCCAACGTCAGTTTCGATGTCTTCTCACTCTGCCTTAAAAGCGGCAATGCCTGTATTCTGAAAGGCGGAAGCGATGCAGACTATTCCAACCGTGCCATAATCAGCGTGATACACGAGGTACTGGAGCATTTCAACGTAGATACACATATCGTAGAACTGCTTCCTGCCGACAGAGAAGCGACTGCCGAACTACTGCATGCCAACGATTATGTAGATTTGATAATTCCGCGCGGCAGCAGCAGCCTGATAAATTTCGTACGCCAGAATGCCACAGTACCGGTTATAGAGACAGGTGCCGGCGTATGCCATGCGTTCTTCGACCGCTATGGCGATATAAGCATAGGTCCATCCATCATTGCCAATGCAAAGACACGCCGTGTCAGTGTATGCAACGCTTTGGATTGCCTGATTATCGAAGCCGACAGCCTGGCTGATTTGCCCGGCCTATGCCTGCCGCTACAATCAAGCAATGTAGAGATATTTGCCGATGAACCCGCCTACCACAGTCTGCGTGACAAATATCCCGTCGAGCTGTTGAGACTTGCCACTGAAGACTGCTACGGCAGAGAGTTCCTGGACTACAAGATGGCCATTAAAACCGTGAATTCTTTCCAGGAAGCATTGGCACATATCCGGGAGTACGGTTCCAAACATAGCGAATGCATCATTACGGACGACAAGACACGTGCCGAATGGTTCTGCCGGGAAGTGGACGCCGCTTGCGTATACGTCAATGCACCGACCTCTTTCACCGACGGCGCACAATTCGGGCTCGGTGCCGAGATCGGCATCAGCACACAGAAGCTGCACGCCCGCGGTCCGATGGCTCTGGAAGAAATCACCACATACAAATGGATTGTTGAAGGTTCCGGACAGACCAGACCTTGACAGCCGAATAACAAAGATATAGATACACTAAAAAGACTGTAAATATGAAGAACTTTACTTGCGTGCAGGACATCGGTAACCTGAAGTCTGCACTGGACGAAGCATTCGAGATTAAAAAAGACCGTTTCAAATATGTGGAACTGGGACGTAACAAAACGTTGATGATGATTTTCTTCAACTCCAGCCTGCGCACCCGCCTCAGTACACAGAAGGCGGCACTGAACCTGGGCATGAACGTCATTGTACTGGACATCAACCAGGGAGCCTGGAAACTGGAGACAGAGCGTGGCGTCATCATGGACGGTGACAAACCGGAACACTTACTGGAAGCCATTCCCGTGATGGGCTGCTATTGCGACGTCATCGGCGTACGTTCTTTTGCACGTTTCGAAAGTAAGGAAGACGATTACAACGAAGTGATACTGGAGCAGTTCATCAAGCATTCCGGCCGGCCGGTATTCTCCATGGAGGCTGCCACACGCCATCCGCTGCAGAGTTTTGCCGACCTGATAACCATTGAGGAATATAAGAAGACGGCACGCCCCAAAGTAGTGATGACATGGCTCCACATCCGCGTCCATTGCCTCAGGCTGTCCCCAACTCCTTTGCCGAATGGATGAATGCAACTGATTATGACTTTGTGATTACACATCCCGAAGGTTATGAACTCGACCCCAAGTTCGTAGGAAATGCCCGCGTAGAATATGACCAGATGAAAGCTTTTGAAGGGGCCGATTTTGTCTATGCCAAGAACTGGGCGGCCTATACAGGCGACAACTACGGACAAATATTGAGCAAAGACCGCACCTGGACAGTAGGCGAGCGCCAGATGGCCGTTACCAACAATGCCTACTTCATGCACTGCCTGCCGGTTCGACGCAACATGATTGTGACGGATGATGTGATAGAAAGCCCGCAGTCCATCGTAATCCCCGAAGCGGCCAACCGGGAGATTTCAGCAACAGTGGTGCTGAAGAGACTGCTTGAAAGCCTCTAACCAGAGGACAAGACTACTTTATTCTTTTTAGGCGCGGATTACGCGGAAAACGCGGATTCTTTTCTTAAATTTTTCCGTGAAATCCGCGTAATCCGCGCCTAAAAAGAAATTATAGCAAATGCATTTCAGCTGCACCGCTATTACTTTTCCACTTCCTTGCCCGCTTCTTCCCAACCGATGAAACCTTTGTCAAGGTCATAGATTATATATCCTTTTTTGCTCAGTATGGCAGCGGCCTTTTTACTACGCTTACCACTACGACAATATACTGCAACCGGTTTGTCCTTCTGCAGAGTGGAGTCGGCCATCGTTTCAAACGACTCATCCAGCACATTGATATTGATACTGTAGGGCACGTGTCCTTCCGAGTATTCGGCAACAGTACGCACATCCAGAAGCTGCACCTCCGGATTGGCTATCAATGTGGAAAAGTCATCTACCGAAACAGACTTGAACTGTCCCTCCTTCTGCTGGCAGGAAAAGAGGGTGGTAAAAACGAGGCAAAAGCCCGCGAACAATGTCTTCATCGAATATTTCATTTTAGTCAGGGTTATAAACAAATCGTAAGTCTTGATGTCACCGGAATAAGTGTGCACACTGAAATGAACCATAACCTTCTGTATACCCACTGCCGCATACTGCCGCAAAGGTACGGAAGCGTAGGCACGTCTGGTATAAGACACTACCTCCTCCTTTGCGTCATGATACAGCGTCAGATATACTTCACTACACCCGATAGCAGTATCCACAATCACTTCATCCTCAACAAAATGGAACTTATGCTCACCATTCTCCTTGACTATCAGTGTCATATTGAGATAGTCGAGTCCCATCCAGATACCCAGCACATCAGTAGGGTCTGTCCTGACGCCCTCCTCGAACTTGTCAGCCGTTTGGGGAGCGACAGAAAGAACACCGCTCAAGGCATACAGCACCGCACCGGCAGTTCCATCGGCAGTTACCTCCGAAGCATAATTACTGATGACACGTACCGAGGCGTTTGCCTCTATGTTCGTCTTTGTCTTGTCCTCCACTACCGGCAAGGTTTCCCCTTCATCCGTCACAACAGACTGCAGATAGCCGTCAGCCCCCGAAAAGGCAGTCAGGAACTCCAGCTTCACGGAAGGATAATGATAATCATCATCGCCACAACCAGTCAACAGACAGGCCAACAAAGGCAAAAGCCACCAATCACAGTACTTCTTCATGTATTCATTCTTTTATAGCCGCCAGATAATTCTTCAACGGGTTGGCATACATCAGCAGCATTTTTCCGCGCAGGAAGTCCACGTCCTTATTGGGAATGGAGATACGCTCCAACTGTTGTTCTATATAGGCCGTGAAGCGCTGCTTATCCCCGGCAGTGTAATGGTCGGAAAAATCCTCCTTCCCCTCGAGAAGGTCGTGCGCCACATAATTATTGGGATACATCCGGTAGCTGGCATGAATACGTTTGTCTATCAGTGCAGACATGCGTGCAAAGAGTTCGGGCTTCGGAAGTGAACGGTCTATCTTCGCCAATTCATCATTCATGCAGGCACCCGTCTGGAAATGTACCCGCCCTTTATAGCCGAACAGTCCGGTCTGCATATTCAGCAAGTCGTCAGCCGTCGTTTTCTTATAGCCTTCAATGTCCCGTTTCAGTTGGAACTCCTGCGCTTTCAGGAAGTCGCAAGGGTCGTATTCATAGGAAATGGCAAGCGGAGCTATGTTCATTTCCATCAAGCGGTCAATGACGTCGCCTTCACCGCCTATTGCCAGCATCTTCAGCACACTGTCCTGCGTGCGGTCGTTGGAGTCCTTGGCACGCCCTTCGCGTTGTGCAATCCAGATAGACTGTTTCTTCTCACTGATGGTATAGTGCATATAGCGGGACATGCGTGCGGAAGCCTCCAGCATCTGGCGCATGGTCAACGCACGCTGCACGATGAAGGACTTGTTGACACGCACGAATTTCTTAATCCACGGATAGACAAGCAGGTTGTCGCCAATGGCTATCTCTACCGTATCCATACCCTGGTCTACCAACAGAATGGACAAGAAACCGGAATCGAGAATAATGTCGCGATGGTTGGAGACATAGGTATATGCTGCCGACTTGTCCGGCAACGCTGTATGGTCCAGAGTCAATCCATCCGTAGCCTCCTTCGCCAGCTTCCACAGAAGCCCATAGCAGAAAGTCTTCTGAAACTCCAGCTTGGTTTTACACGCGCGCATTTTCTGCGACCATACTTCAAAAGGTACACCCGGCATCACAGTATCCACTGCCTGCCGGAACGCCGCATCGGCAATCAGTTCCTCATAGACTTGAGGAAGTTCCTCATCATGATAAGGACGGATTTCATCAAATTCCACGTTCGCATTCATAATGAATAATGATTAATCCTTAAACTTGTTTTCTATAATATCTGTCATTACATCCTTCATCTCCATTCCGGCAGCGCGAACCTGCTGGGGAATAAAGCTGGTGGCAGTCATTCCGGGGGTGGTATTCACCTCCAGCAGATTGATTTTTTCCCCTTCGGTAATGATATAGTCCACACGGATAATGCCGTAGGCCCCGAGTATATCATAAATGGCAGAAGTCAGCGTCTGCACCCGGCGGGTCAAATCGTCCGAGATGCGGGCGGGAGTAATCTCGTCAGACGCACCATTATACTTAGCTTCATAATCGAAGTACTCGTTGTAGCTCACCACCTCCGTAATGGGGAACACTACGGACTTGTCTTTTGTTTTGTAACAGCCGCAGGTAATCTCGTTCCGTCCATAAAGGCCTCCACCAGTACTTCCTGCGCTTCCGCAAATGCCTTGGCTATGGCAGGTTGTATCTGCTCTTTCGCCGTCACCTTGGTCACGCCGAAGCTGGAACCTCCCAAGCTGGGCTTAATGAAGCAAGGCAGACCGATTTTCTCCATCACATCTTCATCCGTCACCGACTGTCCGCCGCGCAGCAACAACGATTCGGCAATGCGCACACCGAAACCTTTCAGATACTGGTTGCAGGCAAACTTATCGTACGTGAGCGACGCTGCCAGTACTCCGCAACACGAATAAGGGATATGGAGCATATCAAAATAGCCCTGCAGACGGCCGTCCTCACCCGGAGTTCCGTGGATGGTAATATAGGCAAAGTCGAATGTCACTTTCTCGCCACCCAGCACGAAGCTGAAGTCATTGCGGTCTACCGGAGCCTTGGCGCCGTCGGGCAGCTGTACATGCCAGTCCAGTCCGTGCATTTCTACAATATATAAGGTATACTTCTCCTTGTCGATGAAGGAGTAAATCCCCTGTGCACTACGCAGGGAGACGTGGAATTCGGAGGTATCTCCTCCGGCTACAATAGCAATCGTGCGTTTCATTCTAATTCTCTGTTACTGATATAGCCTCTCCATTTGTCTATCAGCCGGGTCATGTCATCGGGCAATTCCGAAGTGAAGTACATTTCTTCTCCGGTGACGGGATGCACAAACCCCAGCGTCATGGCATGCAATGCCTGCCGCGGACAAGTGTCGAAGCAGTTGTTTACAAATTGTTTGTATTTGGCAAAATGGGTTCCTTTCAGGATTTCGTGTCCGCCGTAACGTTCGTCGTTGAAAAGTATGTGTCCGATGTGCTTCATGTGCACACGGATTTGATGGGTGCGTCCCGTTTCAAGGATACACTCCACCAATGTGACGTATCCCAAACGTTCAAGCACCCGGTAATGGGTGACGGCATGCTTTCCCTGGTCGTCGGGAAGGACGGTCATCTGCATGCGGTCTCTGGGATTACGGCCGATATTGCCGACAACGGTCCCTTCATCCTGTTCCACATTTCCCCAGACCAGCGCCCGGTAACGGCGTTTTGTCGTCTTGTTGAAGAACTGGTTGCCGAGATTCGTCTTGGCATCCGGAGTCTTGGCTATCACCAGCAGGCCGGAGGTGTCCTTGTCGATGCGGTGCACCAGTCCCACATGCGGGTCATTGGCATCATAATCGGGATTATCCTTCATGTGCCAGGCTATGGCGTTGACAAGCGTACCGTGATAGTTGCCATGACCGGGGTGCACCACCAGACCGGCAGGTTTGTTCACTACCATCAGATACTTGTCCTCATATACTATATCAAGGGGGATGTCTTCGGGGATGACTTCATTCTCATAGCGTGGACGGTCCATCATCACAGTGATTACATCCATCGGCTTCACCTTATAGCTGCTTTTCACAGCCTTGCCGTTCGCCATCACGAAGCCTGCATCGGCAGCCTTCTGGATGCGATTGCGCGAAGAGTTCGTCAAGCGGTCGAACAGATACTTGTCCACCCGCATCATCTCCTGCCCCTTGTCCACCACCACACGGAAGTGTTCATAGAGTTGCGCCTCGTCACCCACCGGCTCTACGTCGTCCAGCTCATCATTATCTATATCATCCGGCAATTCTTCTATCATCACGGCATTTACAATTTGACTATTTACAATTTACGATTGGAGTCAGATGTTTATCAGAACCAGGACTCATCTGCCGCAGAGTCTTCGGACAACACGGGTTCAACGGTACCTCCCACGGAATCCACTCCCAGGGAGTCTGCCTTCAAGGCGCCTCCATCTCCCACCATCAGCGTCAGCACTGCGCCGGTGGGCACTTTCTCGCCGATGGAAAGCTGACGACCCTTATACTTCACGCCATACACCCAGTCCTTCTCACCCGGAATATACTGTATCTCGGCCAGCTTGAAGCCCGAAGCCAGAATACGCGCTTCCGCCTGCCGCAGCGAACTGTTGTCCGCCACATCGGCACTATGTGCAGAGGGACTTCAATCGTATTGATCGTAAGATAGATGGTACGTCCTTCCTTTACCTTTTGTCCGGCTGCCGGATTATATTCGAGGATGCAGCCGGCAGGAAGAGTCTTGACATAACTGGAATCCGAAACGATGCAGACCAAGCCGCGGTTACGGAACATTTTCTCGCTTCCTCCACTCCCATGCCCTTCACATCGGGCACTATCACAGCCTCGCCGTGGCGGGTATATATATCCAGTCCTTTCAGCACTCCGAACAGCAATCCCACTACCACAACGGCCATCGCAAGGATGTTCGCCCAGAAGAACCGGTTCTGCCGGAAAGAGAAAAAATCTTTTATTGTCATAATCGATAATGCATTATTTGGGACAAAGATACAATTTTCACCACATAGTACACGGAGTTGGCAATAGTTTTTTCCGGAGAAGCGGGCACAATACATAAGAAAAGCTGCAAAAGACCAGAATCAGTCTTTTGCAGCTCCCTTATTTCTTTAATACGAACGAGAACGACTATTATGCCTTTACTCCGTTGTATTCGTCAGAAACAGTCAGTTTCTTTCTGCCTTTAGCACGACGTGCTGCCAATACTCTGCGGCCGTTTGCTGTAGCCATTCTCTCACGGAAACCGTGTTTGTTCTTTCTCTTTCTGTTCGAGGGTTGAAATGTTCTTTTCATTACTGTATCTTGTTTTATGTTATTATTCTCACGAATTCGGGCTGCAAAAATAGGTACTTTTTTCAAATAAACCAAGAGATAACTCATTTTCTCTCAAAAGTTTTTGTGTTTTTTACCGAATTCCATTACTTTTGCACCCGCAAACCAGCACTAAAGAAGTAAATACCAATATAATAATATTAAAGACTATAAGTATGATTAATGCCCAAGACATTAAAATCGGAACTTGCATCCGCATGGACGGCAAGCTGTATTTCTGCATCGACTTCCTGCATGTAAAGCCGGGAAAAGGTAATACCTTCATGCGTACCAAGCTGAAAGACGTGGTGAACGGCTACGTTCTGGAACGTCGTTTCAACATCGGTGAGAAACTGGAAGACGTGCGTGTAGAACGTCGTCCCCACCAATACCTCTATCATGACGGTGACAACTACCAATTCATGAACCAGGAGACTTTTGACCAAATTCCCATCGCCCACGACCTCATCAACGGTGTTGACTTCTTGCTCGAAGGAATGATAGTAGACGTGGTATCAGACGCTTCCACAGAAACCGTGCTCTATGCCGACGTGCCCATCAAGGTTCAGCAGAAGATTACCTATACGGAACCGGGACTGAAAGGCGACACAGCCACCAACACGCTGAAGCCCGCCACAGTAGAATCCGGCGCCACAGTCCGCGTCCCCTTGTTCATCAACGAAGGCGAGACTATCGAAATCGATACGCGCGACGGTTCTTACGTAAGCCGCGTAAAAGCATAAGCCCTTTTGGAAGTCAGGCAAATGCCCTTTTCATATCATCCCGGTGCTCCACTTGGCATCCGGGGATTTTTTTTCCATTTATTCATCTGCAAAGCTTAAATGATATATCTTTGCGGAGACAACCAAAACATAAAGCCATACCCATGAGATACTCCGTCATCATCCCCGTATACAACCGCCCCGATGAGGTGGATGAACTGCTGCAAAGCCTGACACAGCAAAGTTTCAAGGATTTTGAAGTGATTGTGGTGGAGGACGGCTCCTCCATCCCCTGCAAGCCGGTCACAGAGAAGTATCAGGAACTATTGGACGTGCATTATTATGACAAGCCCAACTCCGGCCCCGGGCAGACCCGTAACTACGGGGCGGAACGAAGCAAGGGCGAATACCTGATAATACTGGATTCGGACTGCATCCTGCCCGAAGGTTATTTCCTTGCTGTGGAAGAAGAGCTGCAGCACAAAGCCGTCGATGCCTTCGGAGGCCCCGACCGCGCGCACGAATCATTCACAAACATACAGAAAGCCATCAACTACTCCATGACCTCCTTCTTCACCACCGGCGGTATCCGTGGGGGGAAGAAGAAGATGGACAAGTTCTATCCGCGTAGCTTCAACATGGGTGTGCGGCAGGAAGTGTACCAAGCCCTGGGCGGATTCTCGCGGATGCGCTTCGGGGAGGACATCGACTTCAGCATCCGAATCTTCAAGGGAGGATATACATGCCGGCTGTTCCCCGGTGCCTGGGTATACCACAAGCGACGGACAGACTTCCGAAAATTCTTCAAGCAGGTACACAATTCCGGGATTGCCCGCATCAATCTGTACAAGAAGTATCCGGAATCGCTGAAGCTCGTCCACCTGCTGCCGGCTGCATTTACCCTGGGAGTGGCCATATTCCTGCTGGGAACGCCCTTCTGCCCGTACAGCCTGCTGCCCATCACTCTTTATGCGCTTCTGGTATGCATGGGCTCCACTATCCGGAACCGTAGCCTCAGCATCGGACTCTACTCCGTTGCCGCCTCCTTCATCCAGCTCATCGGATACGGGACGGGGTTCCTGCGCGCCTGGTGGAACCGCTGCATACTTGGCAAGGACGAGTTCGAGGCGTTCAAAAAGAACTTTTACAAATAAGGAGGATTAGAGGTTAAGGATTAGGATGATATGGAGAAACTGAATATCAACCAGTGGGCTGCAGAGGACCGCCCGCGGGAAAAGATGATGCAGAAAGGGGCGGAAGCTTGAGCGATGCCGAACTGCTAGCCATCCTCATCGGCTCCGGCAATACGGAAGAAACCGCCGTGACACTGATGCAGCGCATACTCGCCGCCTACGGCAACGACCTCAACCGCCTGGGCAAATGGGAGGTGCGGGACTTCTCCCGATTCAAAGGCATGGGCCCCGCCAAAAGCATCACCGTCATGGCATCCCTGGAACTGGGCAAACGCCGCAAGCTGCAGGAACGCTCCGGACGTACCGCCATCCGCTCTTCCGCCGACATCTACGAGCTGTTCCATCCCCTGCTCTGCGACCTTGCCACAGAAGAATTCTGGGTACTGCTTATGAACCACGCCGCCAAAGTGATAGACAAGGTACGCATCAGCCGCGGCGGCATCGACCAGACCACCGCCGACGTGCGCAGTATCCTGCGCGAAGCCCTGCTGCAACGCGCCACACAGATAGCCCTTATCCACAACCATCCCTCCGGCAACCCGCACCCCAGCAACGACGACCAGCGGCTGACGGAACTCGTGAGGAAAGCCGCCCAAACCATGAACATACACCTGACCGACCACGTCATCGTCACGGACGGAAGCCATTACAGCTTCAACGACGAAGGATTGCTATAAATAATCCAAGTTACGGACATACTATACGAAAGACAAAAGCGGTCATAACACTAACTATCAGCACATTGTATTTACCTGCTATTTACCAGCCAATGTAAAAGCCGTTACCGCGGTATGTAAAAGCCGTTACCCTATATTGTAACGCCCTTTACCCCATATTGTAAAGACCTTTACCGCCTATTGTAAAAGGAGTTTCCCCAGGGGTAAAGGGAGTTCCCCCAGAGGGTGAAGCGTGTTTCCCCACCGTCAAACCCTTTCTGAAGTAATGAAAAGGAGGGCGTTCCTTTGCATTTTCAATTAAATTCCATAGCTTTGTTCTTTGAAAACCTATATATAAAACCCTACGAATATGACCAAATTTGAAATAGAAGAGAAAATAGTCTCCATGCTCAAGACCGTATTTGACCCGGAAATACCGGTAAATGTATACGACCTGGGACTGATTTACAAAATAGACGTCTCCGACCAGGGAGAAGCCTCCATCGACATGACGCTGACTGCCCCCAACTGTCCGGCAGCCGACTTCATCATGGAAGATGTGCGCCAGAAGGTGGAATCCATCGACGGCGTAACCTCCGCCACCATCAATCTCGTTTTCGAACCCGAGTGGGACAAGGACATGATGAGCGAAGAAGCGAAACTGGAACTGGGATTCCTTTAAATCAGTTGAAAGTTCAAAGTTGAAAATGGAAAGTTGAAAATGAAGAATGTATATTTCCTCTCGGATGCTCACCTGGCTCACGAGCCATCGAACACGGACGAACCCAAGAACGGAGGCTGGTCAACTTCTTGGACAGCATCAAGCACAAGGCATCGGCCGTATACCTGCTGGGAGATATGTTCGACTTCTGGTACGAATTCCGTACCGTAGTGCCCAAAGGATACACCCGCTTTCTGGGCAAGCTGTCCGAACTGACCGACCTGGGAGTAGAAGTCCACTTTTTCACGGGAAACCATGACCTTTGGTGCGGCGACTATCTGACCAAGGAGTGCGGCGTCATGATACACCGCGAACCGCTGACCACCGAAATCTTCGGAAAAGAGTTCTACCTTGCCCACGGTGACGGGCTAGGCGACCCGGACAAGAAGTTCAAGATGCTGCGCGCCATGTTCCGCAGCCGTACCCTACAGACGCTGTTCTCTGCCCTGCACCCCCGCTGGAGCATGGAGCTGGGACTGAACTGGGCCAAGCACAGCCGCTTGAAACGCATAGACGGGAAAGAACCCGCATACATGGGAGAAAACAACGAATACCTGGTGCTCTACACCAAGGAATACCTGAAAAGCCATCCCAACATCAACTACTTCATCTACGGTCACCGCCACATCGAACTGGACCTGATGCTGAGCAGTACCGCCCGCATCCTCATCCTCGGCGACTGGATAAACTACTTCTCGTACGCCGTCTTTGACGGCGAGAACCTCTTCCTTGAGAATTTTGTGGAGGGAGAGACGAAGCTATAACCCGCATTTCCAAACTGTTAACCATCATACCATTACCACCCATGAAACCTTTAAGACTGAAAAACATGATTGCCGGATGCCTGCTCGCAGCAGGAGCATTGCCGGTATGGGGACAATCCGGCGCCCCGACACTTGTCATCCGCATTGACGATCTCGGTGCCCTGCATTCCGTCAACGAAGCCTGCATCCAGACCTACCGCTCGGGTATTGCCCGCAGCGTGGAAGTGATGCCCGTAGCAGCCTGGTATCCGGAAGCCATCAAGATGCTGAGAGAAAATCCGGGACTGGACGTCGGCCTGCACCTCGTCATCACCAGCGAGTGGGAGAACGTGAAGTGGCGTCCGCTGACCCACTGCCCCAGCCTGACGGACGAGAACGGCTATTTCTACCCGATGATGTTCCCTAACCCCGCCTATCCGGGACAGTCCATCATGGAGCAGAAATGGGACATCAAGGAGATAGAGCAGGAGTTCCGCGCGCAGATAGAGACGACGCTGAAAAGCATTCCGCAACTCAGCCATCTGTCCGGACACATGCTCTCCACCGGTTTCAGCAAGGAAGTGAACGAGCTGGTGCAACGGCTCGCCAAAGAATACAACCTGCCGTCCATCGACCGCATGGACTCCTCCAAGGACTACCGGTTTACCTACATCGGGTACGACGGCCCCAAAAGAACCGCCGAAGAAAAGGAGGCCAGCTTCATCAAAGCATTGGAGAAGTTGCAACCGGGCCAGCGCTACCTTTTCTTAGACCACCCGGCACTGGACAACGATGAAATGAAAACCGTCTTCCACATCGGATATGAGGACGTGGCGCTGGACCGCCAGGGAGTGACCGACCTGCTGACAAGCCCCCGCGTCCGGAAAGCCATTGAGGACAAAGGCATAAAGCTGATTTCCATCAACCAACTGACCAAGGGCCTGCCCCGCGCCGCCGCTACTCCGAAGCTGGACAAGGCCATGAACAGATATCTGGATGCCGTAAAGAAAGCCGGACAAGACCTGCACAGTATCATGATTGTGCAACACGGCAATGTCATTGCCGAAGAATGGATGGGCGAAGGGAAAGAGGATGAGCCTCACATCCTGAACTCCGTCAGCAAGACATTCATCGCCACCGCCGTGGGACTTGCCGCCTCCGAAGGCAGGCTGAAGCTGACGGACAAGGTTATCTCCTTCTTCCCCGACAAGCTTCCGGCAACCGTCAGCGAAAATCTGGCAGCCATGACCGTACGCGACCTGCTGACCATGAACTGCGGGCACGACACCGACCCCACCGGAACGGTACGCAAAAAGGCGGACGCCGATTGGGTGCAGGAGTTCCTTGCCTTCCCCGTGGAGCACAAGCCCGGTACCTTCTACACCTACAACAGCCTGGGAACCTACATGCTCTCAGCCATCGTACAGAAAGTGACGGGCGAGAAAGTGGTGGATTATCTCTATCCCCGTCTGTTCCGCCCGCTTGGCATCGTCAACGCCCGGTGGCAGGAAAGCCCGCAAGGCATCAATACCGGAGGCTGGGGGTTGTACCTCAAAACGGAAGACCTTGCCAAGATGGGACAACTGTTCCTGCAGAAAGGAAACTGGAACGGACAGCAGATTCTGCCGAAGAATGGGTAAAGGAGGCATCTGCCTGCCAAGTGCCCTCACTGCCCGCCGGCATGAAACCGGAGATGCTGAAGAAAGCGAAGATGAGCGCCAAGACAAGCGACTGGCTGCAGGCTACGGCTACCAGATGTGGCGCTGCCGCCACAACGCCTACCGTGCCGATGGTGCCAACGGACAATACATACTGGTGTTGCCGGACAAGGATGCCGTCATTGCCGTCACCGCCAACATCCCCGACATGCAGGCAGAGCTGAATCTAATATGGAAGTACCTGCTGCCCGCGCTATAAAACGTTTATTCTTATAAACGATTACGAAAAAGTGAAGGTCACCGGAACTTTTTCCCGGCATGGTTGTAGTAACATCATAACATTAAAAACATTAGCGTCATGGATGATATGATTTACAGAAACGACCCGATTGCCGAAGAGAACATAGACCCGCACGGACGTCCGGCAACGGATGAATTCGAGGAATGGAGCGAAGAGGTCTCCGAACGGACAGATACCGGATACAAGGACCAGAAGGTAAAATCCGCCAGGGAACGGGAAAAACGTATCCGAGAGATGGATGAAATTATAAAGAAGGATCTTAAGGAATAAATTGACAGTCACCACTGATACACAGATTCTCACAGATTATCCCATTATACTTGATATCAGGCTTCCAATCTGTGAGAATTCCGCATAATCTGTGGTGACTTTTTATTATTTGTATCCGCCAGCCTTGGCTATGCGTTTCGGGATTTCCGTGTTGTCCATCTTACCCACGAACAGCTTGGAGCCTGCACCTACTGCGAATACCGGCACATATCCGGCTGTATGGCCACCGCTGGTCCAGCCTACCATGCAATCTGGCTCATTACCTTCTTGGCGGCAACGGCCAGGGGCTCAGTCTTGGCATAAAGACTTTCCTCAAACACTACATGCTTGTTTACGAATGATTCTTCGTAAGCATCACGCAGCATCTTCTCCTGCTCCCAGTTCACCGGCAGTTCTTTCCAGAAACCCATCTTTTCTGCCAGGAATTCCTTCATTTCCGGCCAGTTGATAACCTTGCGCATCTTGCGTAAGTCCGTGATGGAACGTGAAAGGATATCCTGAGACTGCTTCTGCTTGGCAAGGCTTTCAGTTGAAGCTCGTACTTACCGGTACCCAGCCCCAGACCACCGGTTTCATGGTCGGCTGTTACCACAATCAGCGTTTCTTTGGGATGCTTCTTATAGAACTCGTAAGCCACCTTGATGGCGTTATCCATATCCACCACTTCCTCAAAAGCTGTGGCAGGGTCGTTTCCGTGGCAGGCCCAGTCAATCTTTCCACCTTCAACCATCAGGAAGAAACCCTTGTTACTACCTTTGGTCAGGAAAGAGATGGCGCTCTCGGTAATTTCGGCCAGCGTCAAGTCGCCTTCCTGGCGGTCGATGGCATAGGGCAGGCAAGAAGGCTCTGCACCTTCTTTCTGGATAAGAATCATCTTGTCTGCCTGGGCAGACTTCGACTTGTATTCGTCAAGGCCTCTTGCAACGGTATAGCCGGCTTCTTCAAAGATAGGGAAGATGCTCGGAGCCTCTTTCTTGTCGGCAGTAGTAGTCGGTTTCAAGAAACCACCGCCTGCATAGAAGTCGAAACCGGCTTTCGGCAGGTCGAGGGCTATCTCGTAATACATGCCACGGTCCGGCTGATGGGCATAGAATGCGGCGGGAGTAGCATGGTCCACGCTGACGCTGGTAGTTACCCCAACTTTCTTACCGGACTTTTTAGCTCTCTCGGCCACACTCTGGAGCACACTCTTATTATCGTCCATACCGATAGCGCCGTTGTAAGTCTTAACACCGGTAGCCAAGGCTGTTCCAGCAGCAGAAGAGTCAGTCACAGAGTTGGTAGCAGAGAAGGTAGTCGCCATGCTGGCAACCGGGAAAGAAGTGAACAGCAAAGGCTTTACACCGATGCGCCCTTCTTGTTCGGCCAGATACATCTCCGTACCGTTCACCTGGTTCACACCCATTCCATCACCGATGAAATAAAACACGTACTTCGCCTGCTGGGCATAGGCCATGCCGCTGGTCAGCAGTACAAAGAACAACACATACATTAATCGTTTCATAAGCAGTTCTTATTTAAAGTTATTCGGAAAATTGCCTTTATTGTTTTTAACCGAGTAACAAAGATAGCAATTTTAAAGGATTCGGAAAACATTTCGCCCCTACAAATACATTACATATTTGCAGGGGCGAAACCACATCCGGACTCCGGGAAGCCGGAACCGGGAGATATTACAGCGATATTACTTCTTCAGAATATCCATCGTGTCCGAAGCAATCATCAGCTCCTCGTCAGTGGGGATTACCACTACCTTCACCTGAGAATCTTCGGTAGAAATAACCATTTCTTCACCACGTACTTTGTTCTTCTCAGCATCCAGCTTTATACCCATGAATTCCAGGCCTTCGCATGCACCCCAGCGCACTTGCCTGATTCTCACCGACACCACCGGTAAATACTACGATATCCACACCACCCAAAGCAGCGGCATAGGCACCGATATATTTCTTGATACGGTAGAAGTACATTTCTTCAGCCAGGACAGCCTTCGGATTACCGGCAGCTACGGCATTTTCCAGGTCGCGCATGTCACTGGATTCACCGAAGATACCCAGCACACCACTCTTCTTGTTCAGGAGGTTGGATATACCGTTTACATCCAGACCTTCCTTTTCCATAATGAAGGAAACAGCACCGGCATCGATATCACCGCTGCGGGTACCCATCATCAGCCCCTCAAGCGGAGTCAGGCCCATGCTGGTATCCACGCACTTGCCGTCCTTAATGGCAGTAATGGAACCGCCGTTACCGATGTGGCAAGTGATAATCTTCTTTCCTGCCGGCTCTACACCCAGGAATTCGCAGACGCGCTGTGATACATAACGATGGGATGTCCCGTGGAAACCGTAACGGCGTACACCATACTTTTCATAAAGCTCATAAGGCACGGCATATAAATAGGCATGCTTCGGCATGGTCTGGTGGAAAGCCGTATCAAATACACCAATCTGCGGAACATCCGGCAGAATAGCAGATATTGCATTTACACCCTTCAGGTTAGCAGGATTGTGGAGCGGAGCCAGGTCGTTGCAGGCAGTGAAGGCGGCAAGCACTTCCGGCGTCAGTCGTACAGACTCGCTGAATTTTTCGCCTCCATGCACCATACGGTGGCCTACGGCATTGATTTCGTCCAAAGACTTGATGGCTCCATATTCAGAGTTTGTCAAGGTGTTCAGAATAAATTCCACACCTACAGTATGTTCGGGAATATTCTTTTCAAGAATCTTCTTCTCACCGCTGGGCAAGGTGAACTTCAGGAAAGAGTCTTTCAAACCAATTTTTTCAATACCACCCTGGGCGATAACTTCCTTCCGGTCCATATCAAACAATTTGTACTTGATGGACGAGCTACCGCAGTTCAATACTAAGATTTTCATATTATATATCAGATTTAGAAGTTATTCAGCGTTCTTTTTGGCTGCAATAGCCTGATTTGCAGTAATGGCAATCATGCGATAAACGTCCTCGATGGAGCAACCGCGTGAAAGGTCGTTCACCGGACGGGCAATACCTTGCAGGATAGGACCTACAGCATCGGCATGTCCCAGACGTTGTACCAGCTTATAGGAAATATTACCCACCTCAAGACTGGGAACAACCAGTACATTGGCATGTCCGGCAATGGAAGAACCCGGAGCCTTGCTTGCACCTACTTCCGGCACCAAAGCAGCATCGGCCTGCAACTCACCATCGATGGCAATGTCGGGAGCCATTTCCTTGGCAATCTTCAATGCCTCAACCACTTTATCCACCACTTCGTGCTTGGCAGAGCCCTTGGTAGAGAAGCTCAGCATGGCAACTTTCGGATCGAGACCGGCAACTGCCTGAGCTGTACGTGCCGTACATACGGCAATCTGTGCCAATTGTTCTGCATCGGGCACCGGAGTCACAGCCACGTCACCCATCACCAGGATGCCGTTCTTTCCATATTCAGGAGCATGCGTCAGCAGCAGCATGGCACCCGAAACGCAAGTGATGCCCGGAGCAGTCTTGATAATCTGCAAAGCAGGACGAAGTACATTGCCCGTAGTGTTGCGTGCACCTGCCAACTGGCCGTCAGCATCTCCATTCTTTATAATCAGACAGCCTAAATAAAGCGGGTCGACAACCAGCTTGCGAGCCTCTTCGATGGTCATGCCTTTCTTCTTACGAAGTTCGCAAAGCAACTGGGCATATTCTTCTTTCTTAGGATGATCTTCCGGGTCGATAATGGTAGCCTTATTGATGTTCCCCAATCCCCACTCTTTGGCACAAGCCTCTATCTCAGCAGGTTTTCCAAGGATAATCAAGTCGGCCACCCCATCAGTCAATATCTGATTGGCAGCTTTCAATGTACGTTCTTCCGTACCCTCGGGAAGAACAATTCGTTGGCGGTTTGCTTTGGCGCGCTCAACAATTTCATTAATTAATCTTTGCATGATATTTTAATTGTCTATTAAGAATCGGCAGTATGTGTTATTCACGCCGCAAAAGTACACAATTTTGCAATATCTACATTGCAAATGTCGGTCTTTTTACTGTTCAGTCCATAATTATTATATTATTTAACATTAGCTGTTCCCCGCATTCGTGTGTACGCGCACGTACCCCTCTGCAACAAACAATTACCCGTCCGGCAGGAATAACCTACCCGACTCTGCAAACGACATGAAAAAAATCAGGTTATAACGATAACAAGCAATACATAGAATACCTACCTTTGCAGCGTTTTCAACATATAACAATAGGTATTATAATAGTATGATTCGTCAATGCGCCATCCTTTTCGGATGCTTAGCTTTGGGTGAACTGATTGTTTTCCTTACAGGTATCAAGTTGCCTTCCAGCATCATCGGTATGTTGCTGCTCACCCTATTCTTGAAATTGGGTTGGATTAAACTGCACTGGGTGCAGGGTATGTCCGACTTCCTGGTTGCCAACCTGGGCTTTTTCTTTGTACCGCCCGGTGTAGCCCTCATGCTTTACTTCGATGTCATCGCCTCCGAGTTCTGGCCGATAGTAACCGCTTCCATAATCAGCACCCTGCTGGTGATTGTAGTCACCGGATGGGTTCACCAACTAACACGTAAAATCAAATGAACTTTTTAGAAAACGAATTTTTCCTATTGGCTGTCACCTTCGGGATTTTCTTTCTAGCCAAACTCCTGCAGAAAAAGACCGGCATCATGTTGCTGAACCCCATCCTGCTGACAATCGCCATCCTCATTGTCTTCCTGAAGATGACACATATCAGTTATGAGACCTACAATGAAGGAGGACATCTGATAGAATTCTGGCTAAAGCCCGCTGTTGTAGCTCTGGGCGTCCCCCTATACCTCCAATTGGAAACGATTAAGAAACAACTGCTCCCCATCATGCTGTCACAACTTGCCGGCTGCATTGTGGGAGTTATCTCTGTCGTGCTGATAGCTAAATTGATGGGGGCTTCCGACGAGATAATCTACTCCCTGGCACCCAAGTCGGTCACTACGCCGATAGCCATGGAAGTAACCAAGTCGCTGGGCGGCATTCCCTCACTTACCGCCGCCGTAGTGGTCTGCGTAGCTTACTGGGAGAATACTGGCTTCAAGAGCCATGAAACTGACC
>ENA-OQCE01000343-OQCE01000343.1-human-gut-metagenome-genome-assembly--contig:-NODE-343-length-23040-cov-2.748003_pt1 | contig 23040 bp, 17 predicted proteins | sample MGYA00242495_ERZ504572 | MGnify/ENA primary metagenome ERZ504572 (study PRJEB26092, sample SAMD00036228) | human gut metagenome | host: Homo sapiens | study: EMG produced TPA metagenomics assembly of...
GCAGTAGAAGCAGTCAATGAAGACGGTCCACGAAGTTGCATTGTTGCACTTACTATTCGGGTCACCGCTACTTCTATTGACCATTAGTCCCGGAATTTTTCCAGAAAGTAATTGATCCGGAGTACTTGAAATTCCTTTATTAAAATCCTTTGCTGAAATCGTCGATATAGAACCTGTCAAATCAGATTTCTTCATTGTGCCATATCCAACGACAACCACTTCCTCCAATGCCTGCATATCCTCGCGCAGTTGGATGTTTAAAACAGTTTTTCCTTTACCGACAGTGACATTTTGATCCAAATATCCGATATAGGTTATGCTTAACTGAGAACCTTCGGATATCGACAAAGAGAAATTCCCATCCATATCCGTAATCGTACCATTAGACGTTCCCTTTTCAACAACATTCGCCCCAACAACTGGTTCGCCATTTTCATCTTTCACGATACCTTTCACAATGATCTGCTTTTGCTGAGTGATAGATGATCCTGCGGCTTCCTTCTTGGAAATCACAATCATCTTGCCCTGGACGGAATAAGACAATCCGTTATCCAATACGGCAGATAGAACTTCTTCCAAAGAAGCATCTTTAAAATCTCGCGTAATCTGCTTCCGTTCATTTACCTCGTCTTTCTTGTAAATGATGGAATACTGTAGTTCTTTCTCGACTTCCGCTAATACCGTTTTTAAAGGAACATTTTTAAATTGCCGGGTAATCCGCTGTGCATTCATGGAGGTAGCCCCAGAAAGCATCAAGGCAAGGATTAACGCCCTTCCTACATGTTTTCTATACATAAACCAATAAATTAAAGAATTAGATTTAATAATATATTAACAATTGCGCTATTGTTTTCTAATATAAATATCCCGGTCCCGCCGTTCATAACGGATCGGAATAATCTCGGATAGAGCGTGAAAGACATCTCCGACCGTCTCTTCATTGCGAAGTGATACGCGGAAAGCTATATCTTTTTCCAAGTCGTCTCCCAAATGAATCTGAACGTCATATTTACGGGATAGCGGACTGCCAACTCATTGAGCGTGATTTTATCATATTCAACTCTCCCTTCTGTCCAGGATTTATATTGAGAAGCCTGAACCTTCTGACGGGAAAAACTTCCGTTTTGTTTGTCAAGACTCAGCAATTCTCCCGGTGCAACCGGAATATGCCTCCCTTTATATAAAATATCGATAGAGCCTTCCAATAATGTCGTTTTAGCAGAAATATCTTCAGGGTAAGAAGATACATTAAACTTTGTTCCTTTCACCAATACACTATACTGATCCGTTTTAACCACAAAAGGAGTTCCATCTGACTGTTTAGTCACTTCGAAATAAGCTTCACCAGTTAAAAAGACTTCCCTGTTTTTAGAATTGAAGTTACCGGCATACTGTAAGGAAGAACCGGCATTCAACCATACAACTGTTCCATCCGCCAGTATCAGCTTGCTTTTTTCTCCATAGGCAGTTTCTAAAGCAAACCGGTTATCGGTGGTTTCCGTATTCCGATAAAGATAGAAACTATATGTTCCACTCAATAATAGAACACATGCAATTGCAGCAACAGCGATAAACCGCTGCAATTGCATGTGTTTAGTACTAAACACACCATTCAGCGATTGACGCACCTGCATCCGGCGTTGCAACTGTTTCCATTCATTCGAAACTTCAGGAATCAGTTTATAGGAAAGCATCCACTCCTCCTCCCATTGGCGGAACATTCTTTCATTAGAAGGTGCATCATTCACAAACCGGAAAAGAATCTCTTCTTCGGAGGGAGTAATGCGTCCTTCAAAATAACGTATTGCCAACTGGTGATTATAGATCTCCTGCTCTTTCATAATTTTTGCTTTCTATATGATGTAACAACCCAAATGAATTTTACCCAACCCCCTTCCTGAAAAAAATTCCCCAAAACAAAAGAAACAGGACTTCGTTCATTCGGAAAGCAGCCAAGCTAATATCGCGATATAGACATCCAACGGATATTTATCTTTAAAATGTGCGGAAAAGCGTGCTAAGGCTTTGGCTATATGTTTTTCCACTGCAGTAGTCGATATTTGGAGAGCATCTGCGATCTCCCGGTTTTTCATTTTCTTAAAACGGCTCATCTCAAATACTTCACGGCAACGGGAAGGCAAATCACTCATAACAAGACTGATCTGTTGTTGCAATTCCTTATACAGAAGCGTATATTCCGGACTTAGGTTAAAGTCCCAATAATAAAGTTCTTCCTGCCCGACCACCCTATCCAAATGTTCCAGATTATGCTGCTCGACCAGTTGCAGATGCTTCAAATAATTCAGACAGGCATTCCTCACCATTGCGAAAAGAAGAGATGAAATGGAAACAGCTTCTATCAGATCACGTTTTTCCCAAAATCTCAAAAAACTCTCCTGTATGATATCTCTGACTGCTTCCTCATCCGTCACAAAACGAGCAGCATATCCCCGCAACCGAGGATAATAGCTATTGAACAGAAATTCGAATGCTTCGCCGTTTCCGTTCTTTATCTCCCGAAGAAGAGTCTTCTCGTCTGTGAAGTTTTTCATAATGATTATCTATTATGTTTCATCTCCTTATTCTTGCAATTATAGAAACCCTCTATATAGATATTCAAATCTTTGTCTATCTCAATGACGGCAAAACTATTATTTTCGGGAAGGCTTCCTTCTATCATTCCTTTCATTGTAAAATAGTGGATTCCATGCCGAAAACTATAGTTCCCGGCATGATGGTGCCCTTGGATAACGGCTACTACCTTGCCGCTTTGCTCAAGTATCGAAACGATCTCTTCCGCATTGCCGATACAAAGTTCCTTGTCAATCCCGGAGAAAGTATCCAACAATTCGTGGATAAAGATCACGACCGGCAAATCGTCTTTCTTCAGTTCCTGCCAGAGCCATTCCTTCTGCCCGGCCGGGACAAACGCTTTCGTCCAATCGAATCACCGGAATCATAATCGGAACCATCCTCGTTGCAATTACCGTCGAGCACGATAAACTTGATCTGGTTCCGTACGAAGGAATAATAAGGTTTTCCTTTCGCACTCCCGTAATTGCTCGTATGTGCGAGAAATTCAGATTTTGAGATACTATCCATATCATGATTGCCCAACACATGATAAACAGGGCCGTCGAAGGTCTGAAACTTTGCTTCTATCTCATCTAAAAACGACAAAGTCTGCCCTCTTTCAGGAATATCCCCCATATCCTTCAAGTCTCCAAGTTCAATCATGAAATCTAATTTCCGCCTATTAAAAACGTCTATTGCTTCCGATAACTTTGTGATGGATTGTTCATAATAGCGAGTTCCGTGTACATTCCGATGAGCAAAATGTATATCCGTTACCAAGCCAAAGCGCTGTCTCTTTTCATTTTCCCGCGCCAACAAGCCCGGACAGGATAAAAGCAATGCCCCAGCGCATGATCTCTTAAAAAATAATCGTCTATTCATGGTTTATCAGATTGATCAGGGCAAATGTAAACAATATTCCCGGAGAATTGGATAAAACTGTTTACCTTTGCCTTATCAAATACGAATCTGCTATATGAAACTAAAAGTAATTATCCTGCTTATCAGTCTGTTATCCGGCTCTATCGAAGCCAGACAATTCATTACAATGCTTTCTCACACAACGATTATGAACGTCCCCGTCCGCTATTCGATGCCCTTTCATTCCAATTCAATTGTGTGGAAGCGGATTTATGGCTAATCGACGGCGAACTGTATGTGTCCCACGATTCGGTCGCCCCCAACCCGGATATCACATTCGAGAAACTGTATCTCTTGCCATTAGTCGAACGGATCAAAAAGAACGGAGGCAAAGTATATCCGGACAGCGACCGCCCGTTTTACCTGATGGTCGATTGCAAGACAGACGGCGAAGCAATGTACCCCGTCTTGAAAAAGAAACTGAAACCATACGAATCTCTTTTCTGTCATGAAAAGGACGGGAAACTGCAAGAAAGTGCCGTGTTGTTCTACCTGTCAGGAAAAAGTCCCCGCAAAGCTATTGCCGCCGAAACCAACCGTTTTATCTTTCTGGACGGTACGATAGAAGATTTAGGGAAGGGCATTCCGGCCGTCCTAATGCCTGTCATTAGCGATAATTATTCCAAATATATCGGCTGGAAAGGCCAGGGAGAGATTCCCGCTGAAAAGCTCGAAAAGGTGCGAGAATATATCCGGCAAACCCATGCGGAAGGCAAACTGTTCCGCTGGTGGGGCGCACCGGACACACCACTGTTCAAGAAACTTTTTATTAAAGAAGGGGTGGATTTGATCGGGGCCGACGACTTAAAAGCGTTGAGTTTGATTTTACAGAATCCCTAAAAAATCTTTTTTCATCCCGAATAATTCTTTTTTAAATGTCTACTAATTCTGTAATCACTGACGCCGATTACAGAATTAGTAGGCACTCCGATGTTTTCTTATGCTATGTAGATAAGTAAACTAGGACTACTTATAAGACGAAATATTGAATAACTTCTTCATCTCACCCGTTTTCACCTTAGCCGTAAACAGGTCTTGCAAATCCTTAGCAGATAAGGAGTAAGAGGGAGCGAAAGCAGAGGATTCCATGTATTCCAAAATGCTACGGTAGAACTGCCGGGCTTCCGGTTTGTCCTGTACTGCTTTCAGATCAGACATGCAAACTAAGAGTTTACCGTTCCCAACCTTGAATTCAAACAACAGACCCAACTTATGGTTGCGTTCGACATTGTCGATTACCTGTACGATCGGCCGGTAATCATCGGACAGACGATCCAGAATCATAGGGTAGCTCTGCTTGATGATTGGGAACCATTGCCAGTTGGTGTGGAACTCGGTCGGGAAATCAGCCAATGCAGGGTGGCCGGGATCAGTCAAGATTCCCAATGTACCGGGAGAAACTGGGCGGTCCAAGTTTTCGCAGATAGTCCGGAACATACGGTAATTCCAATAATCCGTCTGGAAAAGTCCGCCTACCGTTTGATCCTTATGTTTGTCTTTCGAAGGGAACCAAAGGACTTTGCCCCCCTCTGTCAGGTATTTCAGATGGGCATCCAGGTCATCCGTCACACAAATATCTTCAGATGGTGTAACCTCCTTATCAGCCGGATAAATCCAAAGTGAATAATCATTCCGGTAAGGAGTGCCGTCTATCGACAAGGCGAGCGTGACTTTTTCAGCCTTCCGGACAGAAGCGATAGCCGGTTTCAATGTGCCTACCTTTGCCAACTCTCCTTGTTTGACCTGTAAAGGTAAAACACCCTTGTCCAAGACCTGTTGTTTGCTGTCGGTCAATACCCAAGACAATTGTTTGCCATTCAAATCACTTTCGGAATAATTAGCGATCTCTACCTCTCCGGTGAGCGCCTCATCGTTCGTCCAACAGAACTTCTCCGTGCAGAACAGAGGAACCACTTCCGAACAGAAATGCCGCCATTCTTCCGGCGCGATCAACCCTTTACTTTCCATAAAAGCATCCAAGATTCCGACATAAGCTGAGCCCTGTCCCGGATAATCCTGCAAATCGAGCAACTGGAAACCGCCCCATTCCGGCGTACGCAGGTTCATCTCGATATCCGCCCGGTACAACAGGGCCGACCATTTACCGGAAGCCATCATAAAGTCATGCGCCTGGTCGATCATACCGGCCTCTTCCAAGCGTTTCTTGAAGATTTCGAAATTGCGAGGCTTCAATACACCCGTATATTTCTTGATCTCTTCATAATTCGGATATACCTGGAACTGCCCCGTCTCGTGGCTGATAATCGGAACATCGCACAAAGCATTGGCAGACGAGAAATCCATCTCCGAATTCGGGTACGTGTGATTCAGATACCCGCCGTCATAAGCGTCAGCAAATGAGAAAGAGGCACGGGCATGGGTGTTGAACTGCTTGTCGTCTTCACGCCCGACACGGCAAGTCGTGAAATAATCTTCATCCGCCTGCTTTCCTTTAAAGCCTAAATAATTATTCGAACCGGAAGCATAGATATGGCGGTTATCCTCCTTTTTGAAGGTCTGGATCAGCATGGCAAGTCCTTCTTCGCCGGACATCTCGTTTCCTAATCCGAACATCACGAAAGAGGCATGATTGCTATAAGCCCGATGCAGGTTCCGCCCTTCTTTCAACAGATAATCGCATAATTCGGTATCATCGATATCGATATTACCCCAAACAGGAAGTTCCGGTTGCAGGTAAATGCCTTCGATGTCGGCAGCCTCAAAACAGGCTTCGGGAGGACACCAGGAGTGGAAACGATAATGGTTGATGCCGTACTGTTTCGCTACCTGGAAATAGTGCCGCCAGGTCTCCACATCCATTGCGGTATGGGCTATCAGTGGAAAGACGCAGGCGTCATGTTTTCCGCGCAGGAACGTAACTTTGCCATTCATGGTGAACTGACGTCCTTTTGCCTTGAAATCGCGCAAGCCGAAAGTCGCCTGCTCCGTATCGACCGATTGATCTGTTTTTAGTGAGACAGAGAGACGGTATAGAGCCGGTGTAAATTCGCTCCAAAGCAAAGCCTTATCCCCCAGCGCAAGTTCGAACTCCTGTTCCGGTTTCGTCCAGTCCACTTCAATTGTCTGTACCGGTGTTTTATGCTGTTTATCCGTATTCCAGGCTTCGGCATAAAAGGACAATATACCTTTTCCCACCCCTTTGTCCGGGTTACGAAGGGTTACTCTGGCAGTCACGACTTTTTTCGCGACATCCGGATACAGCTGGATGTCATCGATCCCGCAAAGAGGTACGCTTTCTAGATAAAAATCACCGATAATTCCATTCCAGTTTGTCTGTGTGGAAGCAGAATAAGCATGTGAAGAGCCGTAGACCTTTTCTGGCACGGCCTGCTTGCCGTTATCGACTAAAATAGCAACGGTATGGGTTCCGGGAAACAGATAAGAGGACAGATCATATTGTTGAGCCGTAGAGATATCGTTATTTGCCCCAACTTCTTTTCCATCGATCCAGATCGTCGTGGGCTTCGTGCGTTCCATTACCAGGCGGACAGATGTTCCATCCCATTCTTCCGGTATATCGACCTGCTTCGTGTACAGCGCTTTCCCTTCAAACACATATTCTCTGGAAAGGGATGTAGTCAGTGTCATATCCGTATTGTAAGTTCCTTTTTTCCCCATATCGGTAGTACCGGGCAGGAAAAGAGAATCCGTACAAGACTTTGTCAACCAATCAGGAGCAATCCCCGCACCGGCAGTATCCAGTTGCAATCCCCAATTACCCTCCAAGGGAATGCGACTCCGGGTATCAGGAGGCAGTTGTCGGGTACAAGCGGAATAAAATCCAGCGGTTAACAACAAGGTAACAAGTTTAATCGAATTTTTCATCTTCTTCAAGTTTATATTTACATGCTTCAGCAGTTTTCGTTTCACCCGGTTTACAAACAATATCGAGATAACTGAACGAATTACCCAGTTCATCGTTCGTATGTTTGGCATCCATCCCGCTAATCATGGCTACATTACCCGGAAACATGGCTCTCCAAATCAATTCTTTCCCGGACTTGTTCGCGAAGGTGCTACTTCCGGCAGATTGATGCAAGATAGATATTTTTCCTGAGAATACAGGAATATTTTCTATCGAAACCCAACGGGTAGCATCCGTAAAGCGCGGAAGGGTGGTAATACGGTTTGCCGTGACATCGGCATCTACGCCGGCAAGTCCACACACAATTCCTTCGATCACACCGCTGGCTACTTCGGGATAATCCGACGTTCATTCGCATAAAGCTCCTTTAGATAATGATAGCCCATATCCTGCCTGCCGTATTTATAAAAGATCTTCGGATAGTAAGACATGCTTTCCACGTTTGTCTCTTTCTCCGACAGGATCGCCAATAAACGATTGATACGTTCCGGCTTGTCTACGATACCGAACCAAAGAGGAAAAACATTACATCCGCCTTCTTTCAGGTTTTCATTCTCCAACTTATAGGCATAATAGTTTTGAGTCTCTTCATTCCACCAACCGGTATTATATAGGCGGGCATACTCTTCCGCCTTCGACTCATAGTGGAGGGCGGCCTCTTCATTTCCTCCCAGCCGTTGAATCTGTGCATACGATTTCAATCCTCGGTAGATCGTAGCGATCAAATCGCCGGTTACCGTCAGCCCACGAACCGATTCCTCATAAGAAGGGAGCCCACGGAAGGTTTTGAACTTCGGATCGACACGTGCATCGTCTTCGTGCATCACCCCCGGACGTTCCATGATCTTATCCGCCTGCAACTGCCATCTGTCGATATATTCATTGGCCGATAAACGGAAGAACTCTTCAAAACGAGGATCATTGATGTAGACTTCATCTCCTGTCCAGAGGTACAAACGGTAACAAGCGTTCATCACATCGAAGTTCGCATTCAGGTTATACCAGAAATCCTGATCCGAGACATAATCAGCCGAAGCCGGCAGGTTATTCCTGTCTATCTCCCAATAGCTGCAATAGTCCTTCGACTCGGAAATATTCTCGACAAACTTACCCATCATATTCGCATTTTGCCTGCCATACCCGTTCAGCTCCTCGCCTATACATTGATGAGAGACATCCCGCATGCAGAAAGCCTGGCGATTCGGCAAAGCCGCTTCGTACCAAGTCCGACCGGATCGGAATCCTCCCCGACATACCGATTCGAATTACTTACGGCCCAATCGAAGATCTTCACCAGGGCCGTATCATGGATGCCACACAAAATGAGGTACGCGCAGCATCCGCTATATCAGGATACATCTCCTGCCCTGGCTGGCCGCAAGCACAACTTAAAACAAGGATAAGAGATAAATATGATAATTTCATTTTTATACGATCATTATGTTATTACAAAAAAAGCGCATCAGAATATCCTCGGATAGTCCTGACACGCTTTCTCCCTATAATTCAGAACTGGTTATTATTTCCAACCTTCGTTTTGGGTGATACGACCTGGGTTCAAGTCGATCTCTGCTTGCGGAATCGGCCACCAGAAATCTTTTGCCGTATAAGCATCTCGCTCCGCTGGAATCAAAACGGTATGTTTAGGCGTCCCGCTCGAAAAGTCGCGATATTCGATACCTTCGATCGGCTTGTTCATCACATCCAACAAAATGTTCCAGCGACGGATATCGGCAAAACGAAGGCCTTCCTGCGCAAGTTCCACACGTCTTTCGTTGCGAACCAGATCCCGGAGACTACCGTTATAACGTTCGGCTACCATCTTGTCAATATCGTTCGTATTACCAGCACGGTCACGAATCACTTTTATCAGGGACTTGGCTTCGTCCGTACTTCCTCCGGTTTCCACCAACGCTTCCGCCCTCAACAGATAAGCTTCCGCATAACGGAAAATTATAAACGAGTTGTAAGTTGTCCATGTTTCTTCTTCCTGACAATATTTTTTCCAAGACAGGCCGGTAGCGTCTTGTTCCATTCGCCACCGCCGCCTTCTGCCAAGACATCACCTACGCTGATTTCCTTGTCTTGCAAAGCCCCGTAATCCTTGTTAGGATCAAAATAAGTTTTGCCATCTTTTTCAACCACATTGTTCGGAATCGTATTAAAATACTTGCCACGCATTTCCATACCTGGAGCATAGATAGTCTGGTAAAAACGGGGATCTTTATTCAGATATGGCATAGTTTCATTTCTCTCGCCACATATTCAAACGCATCAGCTAATGCCTTCACCGGAGTTGTCACACAATAACCACCGATAGACTGATTATACCAATTACCCCAACTGTTCGTCGCATCCAATGAATAGCGTCTTACCAGGATCACTTCATCCAGGTCTTCACAACCAGTTACAAACAACTTGTCAAAATCGGCCAGCTGCGGAGCGGATGCAACCAATTGGGCCGTTTCATCCAACGTAATCTGGAAATAAGATTTATCATTCAGATAACCGGCCGCATAAGCAGCAGCACGTGCACGAAGCAAGCGGGCAGCCGGTTTTCCGATCTTCGATTTATTGCTTGGCTTATCCGGTAATCCGGCAATTGCCTTGTCCAGGTCATCCAGGATAAAATCGAACACTTCCTTCGGGTCCTGTACTTGCTTAACGTTTTCACTTTCCGCTACTGTAGCCGGATTCTCGGTATAAAACATGATATGTCCGAAGATAGAAACCAAATCCAGATAAAAATAGGCACGCAATGTACGAGCTTCACCCAAAACCTGGTTCCGGTTAGCATCGCTTTCCCCGCCCGGCCATTGGTACTTATCAATATTGTTGATTACGTTATTCGCACGCTGGACGGAAATATATCCCTTATCCCATTTGTCAGCCGGGAAAGAAGAGGCTGTACTCCCGATGCCTCGCCCCAAGTCATATCCTCTATTCCAACTATGCGTAACCAAACCATTATCTGTCACGCCATCCATCCACAAATCATAACTTTCGACGTTCAGTCTCTCATACAAGGCGGTCAACGCCTTTTCATAGTCTTCTGCCGACTTGAAATAACCGTCCGCCGTAATAATACCTTCCGGTTCCAGATCAATATTACTGTTACAACCGCCTGCCATACAAAGGGTAAAAGCCAACGCCCCATACAGCAACGATTTCTTATATATTTTCATAATGCTCTATTTATTAGTTTAGATTAAAAGATAATGTTTACACCGAAGTTTACGATTTTCAACGGAGGAAAATCATTGATTCTATCACTTTTTCCTTCTGGGTCCAGACCTTGATACAAACTACTGAATGTAAGCAGGTTCGAGCCAGAAACATACAATCTCAGCTTTGTGATTCTCAGCTTGTCCCTGATATCCTTTGAGAAGGTATAGCCCAACTGGGCGTTTTTCAGACGTAGATAATTTGTCTTTTTCAGGAAGAACGAGTTGTAGGTAGATGCATTCCGGTTATTGGCTGCTTCCAAACGAGGCATTTCGGCATTTCCATTCTGGTTCTCTTCCGTCCATCTGTCGCGGAAATGTACACCGGTGAAGGCCTCATAGCTTGGTCCTTCGATCCATTCCCCATACATCATACGATTCGCGCCGCTTGATCCCTGGAACAGCAAACTCAAATCGAAACCTTTATATTCGCCGCTGATATTCCATCCATATGTGAACTTAGGGATATTGGAGCAAAGATCTGACGGTCGTCCGGGTCGATCGTTCCATCGTTATTCGTATCGACCAGTTTCACATCGCCGGCATGAAGATCAGACATACCACGCGGGTCCGATTTATATTTGGCACGGTATTCTTCCAATTCCTGTTCGTTCGCGATCAAACCGTCTGCTGATAGATGTAGAAAGCATTCAAAGGCGAACCGATCGTTTGAATATTATAACCGCTGATATTCTTGTCATCACCACCGCGGTCGATCCATTCGTTCTTGTTATAAGCCAAGTTGAAAGAAGTGTTGAATGTAAACTCTCCGAATGTTTTACGGAAACCGACCATAGCTTCTACACCTGAGTTACGAACCACTCCGGCATTTTGTTCAGGAGCATCCAGACCAATGAAATGAGGGATACCCAGTGCTAACAAAATATCTTTCGTATCTTTTGAGTACCAGTCCAATTCACCATAGATCGTGTTATTTAGGAAACCAAAGTCCAAACCGATATTAGTCTGTTCCACTGTTTCCCAAGTCACATCCGGATTCGCCATCTTCTTCTGGTAAACAGCAGAAACAAGGCTACCGTTCATGACCACATTCGAGGTGTTATACTGAGGCAGATACATGAAGGCATCGATACGCTCGTTACCGGTCTGCCCCCAGGAGGCTCTCAGTTTCAGATTATCCACAAATCCCAGATTTTTCATAAACCCTTCTTCCGAAATACGCCATGCAGCAGAGAAAGACGGGAAAACACCCCACTTATGGCCTTTAGCAAAACGGGAAGAACCATCGGTACGGATATTCGCTTCAAATAAATACTTATCCTTAAATCCGTAGTTTACACGTCCGAAGAAAGAGTTGATACCCCACTTGGTCGGATATCCTTCCGCAAACTGACTACCGGCCGAACCTAAAGAAACGTCCGGTAAAGCATCAGAGATCAATCTTTACGCTGAGCCATTGAATAATAGTTGCGGTAAGAGATTTGCTCCATACCGTAGAGCAACGCCAAATCATGGTCGTCGCCGAAACGCTTTTTGTAATTGGCCAGGAAACGAAGTGTCATCTGGTAACTGTTGTTACGTGAATCTTTTACACTATTCGGATTATTACGTTGTGTAACCAGTTCACCAGTTTCGTTGTAATATTTATAATTCTTATAATGGATCTTTCTTCTGTCCCATGAACCGTTCAAAGAAGCCATACCCGTAAACACCAAATCCTTGATCGGTTCGAAATCGGCTTTTACCTGTCCATAAACCACATCCATATTATAACGGTCTTCCCCTACGACATCCAAATCCATAAGAGAGATGGCATTTCTATTCTGTTTATCCAAACGGTAATCGCCATTTTCATATCTGACCGGCGATGTGGGCTGCATGCTCCATACATCATACTGCACGCTACCTAAAGATTCCGGCCATAGGCGGTCAACGTGACGATATGTTACGTCACTACTCACCTTCAACATTTTGCCAATGTTCAAATCTGTATTTACACGATAACTATAACGCTGATATTCCGTATTTTTAACCAAACCAGGCTGATCTAGATAGTCAAACGAAACCAAATAACGTCCGACTTCACTACCACCCGTCAGGTTTAATGTATGCTGTGTGATATAAGTAGGTTTATACACCTCATTCGCCCAGTTCAGATAAGAATGGTTATACGGATCATCGCCTCTTTCCGTTGCCAGAATATCATCTTCCGAATATTTGATCGAACCACCGGAATTGACTAATGCTTCATTAACCATCGTCATATATTCGCGTGCGGAAACCTGCTCGGCTCTCACCGCCCGGTCCTGGAAACCGATTGTACCATCGTACGATAATTTCACTTTACCTTCCTTACCACGTTTGGTCGTTACTAGAATTACACCGTGAGCAGCACGTGAACCGTAGATAGAAGCAGATGCGGCATCTTTCAAAACAGAAATATTCTCGATTTCGGAAGAAGGAATCTGACTTAAAGACATTTCGATACCGTCCACCAATACCAGCGGTTTGGCATTGCCAGTCGTACCGACACCACGCAAGTAGATTTCAGGATCGTCACTACCTGGAGCACCACCACGGTCAACTACTGTGATACCGGGACTCAAACCCTGCAAAGCTTTTGTAGCATTTACCACTGTCATTTTATTGATTTCATCACCTTCCAGCTTTGTAACGGCACCAGTAGTCGTCACTTTACGCTGAACACCGTAACCGACAACAACAACTTCGCTCAATGCTTGGGTATCTTCAACCAACTGGATAGCCAATGTCGACTGGTTACCTACCTTTACTTCCTGCGTATTATAACCGATATAGGATACCTGTACAACCGCACCCGGAGCGACTTCCAGTGTAAACTTGCCATCGATATCGGTGATAATACCGTTTGTAGTTCCTTTTTCAATCACATTGGCGCCAATAATAGGTTCACCCAGATCGTCCGTAACGACACCCGTAATCGTTTTCTTCTGCTGAGCAATAACCGGAGCAGATGTTTCCTTTGCCTTATAACTCGACAGGACAATATAAGAACCTTTTTGGGAATAATTCAGTCCTAACTGGGTAGAGAGGTTATCCAAAACTTCCTTGATGGACTTACCGACCATATTAACGGATATCCTTTTATTTACATTTACACCGGCATCATAAATGAAAAGATAATCCGTCTGCTTTTCAATAGTATTCAAATAATCTTTCAGTGAAAGATTATCACCTGCAGGGTGATCTTTTGCGATATCGCATTCTCTGCATGCAAGCAGAAAATGGCTGCAAATAATAACATATAGGTTATTCTCATAATCCTAAATAAATTGTTTATGTCGTGATTTTAATAAGAGACAAAACCCCGACAAAGGTATTTTATTCATAACTTTGTGATATTTAAAGATTAATACTTGTGTTAGACATGTGTTAGTTGTAAGGCGGTGAATCTCGCACATTCATCGCCTTTTTACATTGTTTTTCGTGTTCCACTTCATTCCATAGGCATTTTCGTTTTTAATTTAAGGTTACACATTTACTTTATATAGATAATCGTATTATCGTCGCTGCGGGAAAAAGTAAAACGCGTACTGCGTTGCAACACCTGCAAAATGAAATCCACCCCGTCCGAAACACGACATTTACCACTACATTTATAGTCATGCAGACTTTTGTTTTGGATTACAATACGGATATCATACGTCTTCTCAAAGCGTTTCATCAAATCGGCAAAACGGATATCCTCAAAGCAAATCAATCCCTCTTTCCAACGATAATCATCCAAGTTACGGATCGATTCCACCACCATTTTACCTCCCGTCCATTCCGCTTTCTGCATCGGAGCAAGCCGGATGGAAGGACCAGGCTCCATTTTATTTGTTAACTCAATGGAACCTTCCAGCAGGGCAGCTGAAAATTCGCAATCCGACTCCGCCTCATTCACCCGAACATTAAACTCCGTCCCCAAAACTTTTATATCACATTTCTTTGTCTGTACGACAAATGGATGTTCCACATCTTTAGATACATCAAAATAGGCTTCACCTTTCAACGACACACGGCGGATATCCTCACTAAAAGAGGCCGGATAAGTCATTTCACTACAAGCATTCAGCCAGACATTCGTCCGTCGGACAGGGTGAGGTTCGCCCGCTGCCCCGGAGGAACGACGATCTTGTTCATCTCCAATACAGGAGCCGGTTTTCCCACATTATTAGATATGTATAGGACAGACACTAGCAATACGGAAATTGCAGCAGCGATCTTCAGCGATTCTCTGATAACAAAAGGCAGGCTGAAACGGTGACCGGATTGCACCATGCTGCTATTTTTCGTCTTATGCAACAACAGCACATCAAAATATTTCCGCTCCCTTATCAGCTCTTCCCGATTCTTATTAGAAGCATCCACCCAATCGCAAACAGCCTCTTCCTCTTCAAAAGAGGCTGTTCCTGCAAAAAATCGATGTAATACATTTCTGTCCATACGTTATATAAGCACCTCTCGAAAGCAACCCCCTAAAATTTTATCCGAATATTTTCACCTTCCTTTATTTTCCGGTTGCTGATCGTTTTTCCGTCTGCGATAACGGCAACTTGCAGTTGATCGCCAAGACGCTTCACTTCAATATCGAATACTTGATTGAACGCGCAAATCTTACGCAGGTTCATATGATCCCACTCTTGCGGCAGGCGGGGAGTAAAGACAAACGAATTCAGGCCGGTCGGACGAATGCCGAACATCCCTTCCGTAATGATACGGCAATACAAACCGCTTTCGGCAGACAGATGGCGCTGGTTGCCTTCCGGCCATGCTCGATTGCATAAGGGACATGTTCACCCAACAGACGCTGGGAAGAATAGAATCTCAAATAATCGGTAGCCTTCTCCGTCTCACCGCAAGCATACACGCCACGCAACGCATACAAGGTGGAGCGATCCCAGAATGTTTCACTTCCGGCCTGCGTCAGCAAACCGTTCTCCGTCCACAGGCGCGGAGAGAACAACGCTGGATGGTCGCATCTTTCCGATCCTGTATCCCGACCGTGAGCGGAATGCAGATCCAAGAACGCAGGACATCATTTCCTTCATAATATTTATAGGTATCAAATCCTTCGACGGTCCCGCCGAAATAGCGGTCGATATTTTTCTTCAGGCTGTAGCCTGGCGAGCATAGGCTGCAACCGGCTTACCTAAATCCTTCCCTAAATAACCTGCTGAGATCAAAGCATCATAATATAAGGAAGAAGTACAAAGATTTGCTTTCCCTGCTGGGAAACGGTTTTCCAGTTCATCCGCATCGGAAGCCACAACACCACTCTTGTTCAAATTGCGCCGACAATATTCCAAGCACCATTCGATCAATGGCCACAACTTTTCGGCTTCTGCCTTATCTCCTTTGGACAAAGCATAACGGGAAGCACCATAAGCGACCATCGCCGCATCGCCACGATCACCGGCTCCTGCCCAAACATCAATGCCTTCCGCTATGATCGAGCTAGGCAACGGCTTGTATTCCGGATTCATGAAGCGGGCAAAATGTTCATACGAGCACAGTGCGGAACGGTTTCCGACCTCATATCCAAATAAGGGAAGAAAGGGTTGATATATTCCGCCTGGTCGTTTGCCCAGATAGCAGCATAGTAGGATTCGCCTCCGGGGCCATGCATAAGGCCTCCTTTCGTATCGTAAATACTTTCCGCTCCACGGATTTTTGCAAAGGCGAACATTGTATTGATGACAGGATCGGGCGTATCCAGAACCAGGTTATCCCAGAATCCGGCAATCAAATCCTGCCGGGCCTGTAATTCCCGGTCAATATCTAACGATAGCTCGCGCTCATCCTTTTTGTATCCGGCAAAAGTCGCACTGAACGTCAACTCCTCACCAGGTTGCAACTGACGAGCCACCTGTCCGTTGATAGTCGAAACTAATTTATAGCTGCCATCCACCCCTTTCGCGGCATCTGTCTCGACAACAGAGCGTGAAGAAGGGATTTCCACCGATATCGCAGATTCACCTATATTCCGTAAAATATATTTTTCACAAAAAGCCGGATTCGAAACGGAAGGAAACAAGATACGTGTCAAGCCGAGTTTTCCCTTACGGGGAAGTGTGTATTCGCTCTGGACGACCATCGTGCCGTTCAACGTAACCTCCTTTACTTTCTCATTCAGCAAAGACTGCCGTTTACCTCGACCATATCCGTCACGTTCCAGGCAAAACGACGCATCAAGCTAGCATGAGTATTATTCGGAATCGTGCGTAGCATCGGCCATACCATACTTCTGTTCAGCATAAAGGCGCCGTTTGCATCGACTCCGTAGCGAAGCACGGTCGAAACTCTCAACCCACTCATTTCAATATGATCCTCATGCGGAACCCGCTCATCCACCTGCCAGGTAATACCACCGGCAGAATTAATAGCCCAGCGATCGGCTGCCGATACGGAGAGGCAGCTAATCCATAAAAAAGATAAAAGGCAGTAAATCTGTTTTCTCATGTTACTTAATCAATAATGTGTTTTTCAAATTTCTTTTATAATAAGCACCTCAAAAGAGATATCCCCTAAAAAAATATCATTTTTTCTGAAATACTTTTGTTTCACATGAACAAAACAATCGTCATATAATCCTTCAACTTCACTTTCAATATCTTCAATGCTTTGGATATGTGGAACTCCACACTCTTGACGGAAAGCGAGAAATAGGCAGCGATTTCCGGGTATGTTTTATTTTCATAGCGGCTCATGATAAAGATCCGGCGGGTTTTGTCGGACATCATTGCCAATGCCTCATCCACGAGCCGTCCGGCCTCCGAACTGAAAATTTCCTGAGGATCGCAGGCTTCAAGGGTGGCAATCCTCAGACTATTCACCCGTTGCTGATGCTCCTGGATACGTTGTTCCACATCTTCGCGGACACGAAGATGACGAAGGTAATTCAGACATTTATGTTTGATCGCTTCCAGGATATAGGCAGGAATATTCGAATCGGAAGAAAGAGAATGGCGATTTTCCCAATAATACATGATTCCCTCAACAGCAATATCTTCCGCTGCCGCTTCATCTTGCAGGTACGTATTGGCGAAACGCACAAACAATCCGTGGTAATCGGCAAACAATTTATTAAAAGCTTTTATCTCCGAGGCTGTTTCCATAATGTCTCTTTTCGCCGATAAAGATAGTACAAAAAACGCTGTTTCCAGACTGTTATTTCAGAAAAACAATCTGAAAACACGTTTATATCTCCTCTCTCGTTTATGCGAATCAGAAACCCATGTTTTCAACCACTTATTTTACTTTTTCGAACCAAGGCAGGCGTTCCAGAGGAGCTGTCACTTCAATCGTTTTCGGTCCCTTGAACTTCTTACCCGTATCGTCTACCCATACACCTTCTGGCAGCATCACTTTGCGCGTGTGTTCCTTGGTCAGTACCGGGGCAACCAGATATCTGTCACCCAACATGAATTGATCCTTGCAATCAACGAATCCCTGGTGCGGAAACGCATATTCCATATGCCGGATGATCGGCTCACCGGTCTTTGCGGCATGATACGCCTGTTCCAGAATATATGCTCCCATCTTCTCATGCAGACGGGCATAATCACGGCAAATCGCCAGATGCTTTTCATCGAGGATGCGCCAAGGAGCCACCGAGAATTGCATCATCGGCATCAAGGCATGTACCTGGCAGGAACGCACGATCAGCTCTTGATCGAGCTTCGTCTGGTCTACTCCCAGGAAAGAGGCGAACTGGCCTCCGCCGATCATATCCGGACAGGCATAGGCATATCCCAGCAAACCGGCAGCAATCATATCAGGGATCAGCAGGCCGACCGCATTCCAAGAGTAATCTTTATCACCTAGACGCTGAACCAGCGCTTCACCTCCCATCTTCCATCCGCACGATATTCGTTAAACGGGAAATCCAACCCGATCTTCGCCCAATACCGACACATATCCACTGAAGCAGCCGACTTATCGTAAAACTCCAGTTCCGGATCGTTATAATGACCGATATCACCGGCATCGAACTTGAAACCATCCGCCTCATATTTCTCCTGCATGCCGCGCAATTGTTGTTTCAGATGTTCGGCAGCGGCCGGATTGCTCAGGTCATAGCAGGCACTATAACCGTTCCACCACGGAATGATGGCCGCTTCATTCGTCCCCCTTTTTTTGATCAGGAATCCTTTCTGCTGAAGCTCACGAAACTCCGGGCTATCCGGACTGACGAACGGGCAAATCCAGAACATGATCTTGAATCCCTGTCTGTGCAGACGATCAATCATTCCTTTCGGATCAGGAAAACGTTCGGGTTTAAAGTCGAAATTGCCATAATATTTCTGCCAGTTGTCATCCACCATGAACACGCCGACCGGAAAATCATTCTCCAATACATGATCCGCATATTTCAGGATATCCTCCTGATTCTGGTTATACATCAGTTCGATCCAGGTATTATACTGCGGCATGGAAAAGAACAACGGATCCGGCAAATCACCGGAAGGTGGGAAATGTTTGGCAGAAGCAGCCATATAAGCATCCTTCAACGTACGGCCCGCCAATACCGGCTCCATCTTCTCATAATCGGAATACAAACGCAACTCTCCATTCTCTACCTGAAAAGAAAACGGCTTGTCACTCCAAATATACCGTCCCTCCGAAGAAAGCAGAAGCGGCACGTTCTGATTGTTCAGGTTCTCGGCAGAGAGGTCGAACAAACGCAAGTCACCTTCAAAAGGCATCTTCGATCCCAAGCCGACTGCACCGCCCCACCATTTCTCTCCTTCGAGAGACGTTATTTTCGATTCGTACTTGCTCGCAGCAAAGCAGGGCAATGCCAAGAGAACCAAGAAAAGGAGACAGATTGATTTACGTGTCATAATATATTCAATGTTGTTATGTTATTTGCCGAATATTTCCACAAATATACGTTTTACTGTCGAAATACAATCTCCTTCCGGTTCGCTCGAATAAACATTTGTTGCTTTCGTCCAGCGTTCCTCGATTGCATAAAAGTCGATAGCCGCCGTTTTTCTGCCATCCAAAAGCCGAGTCTGATAATCGAACCAGGTTTTCCAGCGCATATAATAGAAATCTTTCAGGATACCATTCCATTCGCGATGGGCATAATCGCGCAAGCCGCCTTCGTCGGCCGCCAATCGGTTACCCCAAGTCGTAATCTGTACACGGGCATTCCACTCGTACAATTCCTTTTCTTCAGGAGTACCTCCGAGGCTGCGGGCACGAGCGATCCAGGTTCCAACCTTAAATTCAGGACGCGTTGCCAGCAATTCGTCCTGCAACAGGATCAAACGCAGGAAACGGTCGGAAGCATCCTTATACAACTTTTTGTCGCCAGCGGCAAAAGCGGCCTCAACAACCTTCTCCGTAAGACGTCCTTTCTCGGCGATCGCCTGGCGGACGATATCGACCAAATCATACTCGAAATTATTGTTTCCCTTGAACTCATCGGCTACAGACACCATCATGGCGGCAGCACGAATCACATCGTTCGGATCATAATAGTCTTTCATCTCCGACCAGCTTGAAACCTGATACGGATGTTCGGTAGGACGGGCACAGAATACAGATTCATGAGTTCCCTGCTGCGTATTTGCATCCGGACAGTTATAGATGGAATTGCTCAACAGTATCCAAGCGTCCTGCACCGTGGGATTGCTCTTTCCGTAACGGGCAACCGTATACTCCCTCAACACTGATCCTTGTCGAAACGCTGCGGACGCCAAGGCAGTTCCGTCAACAGTTCGAACATGACCGGGTTGTTTTCGCTCCCCTCCATCGTCATGCCGACTCCTTTCAGCGTTTTACCGAACGGACTTTCCTTCGCCTTATAGAACTCGTCGATCACGTGCTTCATCTTCCCGTGTAATCCAACGTTCCCACCATAGTTCAGCAACATACAATAAATCCAGTCATGCTGTCCGAACCCGTCCTTCCGGTACCAAGTAGATGCAGGATCTCCCCACTGCGGACGGCTTTCCGCGAACAGATCCAACACGATCAGATCTCCCGCCTCCAAATTTCCGATCATCTGCGGACGCGGGTTCGCCTGCCATGCCTGAGCCACCCAGACGGCCTCGGATTATTCTTCTTCATTGCCTGCATAATGGCCTTTCCAGCTGCATCCAGATCCACGCCAGCCACACTTCCGCCTTCATGGAACGGGTCCATACTGTAATAGTCCGCTTTGCCGTACAGCTTGTTCATCTCCTTATAATATAAGGAAGCGATCTCCTCGAAACGCGGATCTGTCGGTTGCAAAAATGCCGGACGGCGATATCCGTTCCATAATCCCGGATCAGAGACATTCAAACCTAACTTCTCTTTTGCATTATGAGGAACCATACCGGAGTATCCGGGGAATACCGGTTCGATGCCATATTCACGCATCCGCTTCACGATCCGTTTCTGCAAAGCGATCTGCTGCTTATACCAACTATCCGGATTCGGGCCGCCCCAACCTTCCAAGTTGTTCATCAACCACCAAGCCTGGAAACCGGGACCGGCTACAAAATCGTTGATTTCTTCCTTCGTATAGCCTAACTTGCTCAGCACATTGTACCAAACGCCATCCGCCCCGACCATCGCCAACGGCAAGTTAATGCCATGCAACGCCATCCAGTCGATCTCTTTCTCCCAACGCGTCCAATCCCAAAAGGCCATCGTATAGGAGAAGGTACAATAGTTGAAGTCATAGCGGTATTTCATATCCGTCTCATGACGTTCCTTCTGCTTCACTGCCGGCAAGACCTCCGGCAATTCGGCCTGCATGCCATTCCAGGAAAGATGAATTCCGGCATGATATTTCAGATACCAGTTCAGCCCGGTCGCAATACTCACATAATTATTACCCCGGATCACGACCTTGTCACCTTTCTGGTCGAGTTCGAAAAAATCGACAGGAGATTTCACCTGTTCAATCATAAATTTACGCGACGCACCTTTGTCGATACGTTCCAGCAACCCTTCGATAGGGGAAGCCGCTTTTACGGCAAGCGCAACCAGCAACATGCCGAGGATATGGATGATTTTCATTTGACAGAGATTTTATTCATTAAGATATTGACACCATACTTTCCGTCAGGAGACACCCACCACTGCGTATCGCCGTTTGCACAACGGATCGCAAAACGATTGTCATACTGCAAACGGGCGGAGCCGTCGGGAATCCATAGGCCGAGGCGATACATTCCCTTTGCCAGACCGAGCGGAATCTGCAAGTCGGTAGAAATCGTATGCAGGAGCGGAGTGCAGGAGCTGTCGCCCGTTTCATACGGTTGCCAGTCATTCACATTCGCATCCGTCAAGGCGACATGGCAAACCTTACCGGACTCGTCAATCAAGACCAGATAGACAGGATGTTCATTAAACAAAGTCGAGAAACCGCGGTTTATCAAAGATATTTCGACAGGATTAGCCTGTCCGGCAAGCAAAACCGCCGGAGCCGTCATCTCCTGCAACTCGATACGATAACCGAGATGGTCCCGGATATAATCGAATACATTCCGTTCCGCTACAGAGCCATCTTTCCTGATGAAATACCCATCCGACACCGGCATCTTGTTCTCCCGCAGGAATTCTGTGGAAACAGGAGTTTCCTTCCAGTACATCATCGAATACTTATCTTTCGTATTCTTTTCCTTATAGTTATGAATCACGCTAAGAGAAGTGAAATGTTGCAAGAACAGGCGGCGTGCCGTTTGCAATCCATCAATGATCCACCCGGCTTCAGGATTATCGGGGTCCTCATTCATGCTCCAGGTTCCCCAAGGTAATTCTCCGTCGACCGGAAAACAAGGAGACTCACGCACAATCTGCTCATAAGCAGGCGTACCTTCTGACATTCCGCCATCCCACTGATGCTTTTTGATCACAATAAAGTCATCATGGAAAGAAATCCGTTTATAATCATCAGAAGCCGTATCCAGCAGGTTCTTATATTCGGGAACCCGTATCTGGACAGCCCGTCCTTCCGGTGTCATCCGGCAGATATGTTGCAAAATAGTCCGTTTCGTATCGTCCGACTTTTCGAGACCATGAAAAGAACTGTGCCATTCTCCCCAAGCACCGATCATGCCAGCCTGTACAACCTGAATCACATCCTTATTCTCTTCAAGGAAAGACTTGAGCTGTTCCGTATGGCGAATGATGTCTTCCAATGTAGGACCAGTAGCCGCTCGCCCCAAAAACTGGGTTTCATAAGCAAAACGGAGGACCGCTTTCTTGCCTAAGGACCTTAATTTGTCAAAGAAAATACCCATTGTCCGAAAATCCTCTCCTGTCAGCTCTTTTCCGACTGCTCCCGTCAAATAGAAGTAGGTCTGAACCAGTGATACGCTATCGGAAGCATAGAGTTCGGACTGTTCTTCCAGATAAGAAGTGATATCAGGATATTCTTCGGGAGCCCAGACATAGTTCTTTTCCGTTACATCCAGTGCCACTTCAAGTCGGAATCCTCTTTCGGGG
>ENA-OQCE01000345-OQCE01000345.1-human-gut-metagenome-genome-assembly--contig:-NODE-345-length-22984-cov-2.155488_pt1 | contig 22984 bp, 23 predicted proteins | sample MGYA00242495_ERZ504572 | MGnify/ENA primary metagenome ERZ504572 (study PRJEB26092, sample SAMD00036228) | human gut metagenome | host: Homo sapiens | study: EMG produced TPA metagenomics assembly of...
TCTCCTTCTACTGCTGTCAGAAGGCCAACATGAGCATACCATTTATGATATGAAAGATTAAATTCCACTTGTGCAGAAGAGAATTCCACTGTATAAATGATGGTAGAATTAAACTTTGCAATTTTCAAATACATAAATTTGCCAGGAAGTAGATTGTCATTTTCTGTGTTTTACGCTATGATGAAATTATTAGGCAAATTTACAGGAACCTCTTATTACGGAGAATACATGTCATGAAAAAACCTGATTTAACCAAATACAAAACTACAAGCACGCTTTATCTGCTTATTCTTATTATTGCAGCTGTTGCCCTGATCTTCGGATGGCGGTGTACCTCAAGCAGTCTCAGCAACCGCAGTGCGGATCTGCACATCCGGACGCTCCCGTCCCGGTGTGTTAAGGTATCCAAAACAACTACTGTTTACCGGATTTCCGATGTCCGATGGACCAAAAAGGCTTCTACTGATGTTTTACAGCCAGCATCAGACCGTGGTTGTGGAAGCAGACGGAAAGCTGCTTTATACGCGCAGCCTCAAAACGGACAGTATTCTGCATACAACCGGACGTAATTGTGAAATGGTCTCTGTCCCGGAAAATACACGCAGCATCCTCGTCACACTCACCAACTGCAACCCGGACAAACAGGTGTCTGATCCGGTTTTCTATCAGGCGATGGTGTCCATATGTTTCGCCATGAACTTTTAAAAGCAGGGATCCCCCTGCTCCTCGGCATTATGAACGTGGCACTTGGCATTCTGATGCTCACCTACTGGCTGTTTGTGCATCATTGGGCATATGTGAGCAAATCCATGCTGTATCTTGGAATTCTTACAACGGATCTTGGTGCATGGTTCTGTCTGGAAACAGGCTCTTCCATTCTTCTGTCACAGAACCCGGTGTTCCATTCCTATGCATCCCGCATGCTTCTTCTGCTGCTGCCCATTCCTTTTACGATGTTCGTCCGGCATTATTTAAAAGCAAAGGATCAGTATCTTTGCCGGATTTTTGTCTGGCTGGATGTGGCAGAGATTGCAGTTGTTTTATTCCTGCAGCTTATGGATATCCGTGACCTGACGCAGACACTCTGGATGACCCATGTCATGATCGGCCTTGCAGTTTTATATTTTATCTATACCATCTGCAACAAATTTTATCACCACACGACGACACATGCGCTGTGGATCTGTACCATAGGGTCCATTATTCTGATCGGTGCTCTTTTTTCCGACATGTACAATTATTATCAGGGGGCACAGGACATCGGACCTGCCGGCCGCATCGCCATGCTGCTGTTTATTGTAACCCTTGCCTGCGACACTGCATTCGTATCCCTAAAGGAAATCGATGCCGGCCGCCGCGCGGCTCTCTACCGCGAACTTGCGGAAAAGGATCTCCTGACCGGCTGCTACAACCGGAATGCTTACCACGAAGATACCAGCCGGTGCAAAAAACTGACAAATCTTCTGCTGTTTGCATTTGACCTGAACAACCTGAAATACTACAATGATAAATTCGGACATGACTGTGGGGATCAGTATATTACGGATGCCGCACATATTCTCCAGAAAGTTTTCTCACGTTACGGAAAACTGTACCGCATCGGCGGTGATGAATTCTGTGTTTTGATTGACGACCATAACACCTGCGACATCAGCCATCTGATCTCCTGTCTGCGAAAAGAGGAGGCCGTTTACAACGCCTCCTCCCGAAACATCCATCTGCAGATTGCCTGTGGATATGCTGTCTTTGATTCACGGACAGATGCGGATCTGGATGCCCTTCAAAAGCGGGCAGACCAGAATATGTACGAAAACAAAAAACAGTTAAAAACATTTTCCTACCGCTGAGGCTCTGCCTGCAGCGGTATTTTTGCGACATCTTTTTTACGGAGTTTCTTTACCTCATACAACTGCTCGTCCGCAAGCGAAAGTGCATCCGCAAGACTGTGCTCATCGCCCGGCTCTAACGCACAGGCACCGATGGAAACCGTTACGTTATACGGTTTGTCACTCTGTTCATTCCGAACGGTGAATGCATCGTATAACTCCTGTAATAACAGTTCTTTTTTCTTTTCCGTCATCAGTGCACATGCATACTCATCCCCGCCGATTCTCGCAACAACCCCATCCCCTGTCTGCTCCTTTTGGACAATCTCTGCAAGAATTTCCGCGATGGTGTGCAGGGAATAATCCCCTTCCTCATGTCCGTACCGGTCATTGATGATTTTAAGATTGTTCATATCCGCATAAAGCACCAGAAATGTTTTTTCCGCTGCTCTTGCTTTTTTCAGCATAGGCTCCGCATATTCGAAAAATCCTCTCCGGTTACAGATCCCGGTCAGTGGATCTTTCTTTGAAAGTGTTTCCAGTTCCAGATTGTTTTCCTTTAAGACATACAGAGATTCCTCTAACTGTTTCTGAATATTCTCATTGTTTTTCAGAAGATTCAGCATCTTGACTGCTGCCGAAATCTGATTACTTAAAAATTCTCCATATTCCAGCACTTCATCGGTCAGATCACACACTAAAATTCCATACAGCATTTCATTGGCATACAGAGGAAGCGTTACCATCCATGCCCGGTCAGACATTCCCAGCCTGGAAAACCGGAAAATATTTTTTGCCTTTTTTTTCTGATGAATGGCGGGTATATTTTCTACATTTCCATGAAGTTCACTGGCTTTCAGTAGCAGCTGCTCCGGCATCTGAAATAATTCATGATTCAGATGAATGACCGGCTCCTCATAGATGTACAAAAATGCATTATGTATCTTTAACCATTCCATTGTTGCAAGAATTTCCCCAAAACTCTGATCGGTTCCTTTTTCAAAACAAAGCAGTTTCAAAATAAAGTTTTTCATTTCGAAATTTACCCGTTTCTGCTTTCCGAACAGTTCATCGGCCCAGTGATTCATGGACTCGTACTTTTCCAGCACATCATTGCGCGCATCCACTTCTTCCTGATTTCCCCGGCAAAACGAATTCCGGATCACCAGATCGGTCGGAAGGCGTACAGAAGAGACTTTTTCTCCCTGCATCATCCGGCATAACAGTTCACATGCTTTGCTGCCAAGTTTTGACACATCCGCACGTACCGAAGAAAGTGTCGGATAAATCTGGGAACACCACTCCGTATCATCATACCCGAAAACCGAGATATCCCTTCCCGGCATAAGCCCCGCGCCTTCAGTTCTTCATAAATCCGGACTGCAGTTTCATCATTGACGCAAAAAACGGCTTCCAGATCCGGATTGTCATCCAGAAGTCTGGCATAGGCGCTATGCGCATTTCCCGTCAGATCCCCTTCCACATACCGTTTTTCCTGCGGTAAGATACCGTTCTTCCAGAGTGCACTCTCAAACGTAGCTTTGCGCTCCATTGCATCGGAATTTTCCTTCGGTCCGCCTACCATTCCGATTTTTGTGTAATGCAGATCCTGCACGAGATAATCGATTCCCTGCCGGATTCCACGGTCATTGTCATAACTGACATTTACATATCCTTCCAGATCAGAGGAAACCAGAACGCATGGAATTCCATCATAGTGATGCATAAATTCAACCATACGTTCTTTCGTCGTGTAACAGCCAATACAGTTTGCCGCTACGATAATCCCGTCCAGACGGCCTTTTTGTACACTCGAAAACAGGGTATCATACTGATATTCATACATAATATCCGTGTTCTGCGCGTAATCACGGTCTAAAAATTTTCCCGGAAGCACTACCATGTTGACATCCTGCTCTTTTGCTGCCTTCCTCAGACCTTTACACAAAAAACGTGTAAAATCGTCTGTGATGCCTCCGACCATCACGCCTATGGTTTTCCTTGTTTTTGTCATATCTATCCGCCCCTTAGCTCATTTCAATTAAAGTTAGCTCATTTTCTATTCTTAATAAAATTATTTTAATATAATTTTATGTTTATATCAATTATATTTTTAGCTAATTTTAGTCGGATAAATTTGTGGAATGTGATCTAAATCTCTTCACATTCTCCGGAATCCTCGATAATCCGAAGTCCGGCTGTGCTGGTAACCGGAAGAGAAAACGCAATGGTTCCCGCTTTTGTCCCGATTCCGGCTTTTTCCATGATGGATTTCATAATCGCATTTTTCTGTTCCGTTTTCGTAACAATTAATATAATTTCTTTTTCGGAAACCAGCGATACGCCGAGAAACTGTTCTGCCCGTTTCATTCCGACACCTTTCCCGTGAAAAACCGTTCCCCCGGTGGCTCCGCCTTCTTCTGCCGCACGCATCACCTGCGTATTGTATCCGTAATTGGCAATTGCAATGATCAGCTCATGTTTTGTCTCCTTCAACGTTGTCTCCTCCCCTTTCTCGAATTCCTGTTCTCCCAGCATAAATTTCAGCTGATGTTTTCCGCCAATACTGCTAAGCGGTATCAGAAAGACAATTCCCGTCCCGGGCACATCAATTTTCAGTTCCGTCTGCAATCCCTTTTTCACGGTTTTCCAGGTGGGACGTGTGACCAGACAAAAATGAATGCCTTTCTCATCCTCCTCGAGTCCGAAGTAATCCAGTACATCGCTGGCCGCTGTTCCCATGGCAAGAGAAATATTTCCAGTATCCACGTGATTTTGCTTATAAAACTTCACAAATTTCTGCATCTGTTTTCGATTGCAGATCGTAACCATCATATAGATCTCACTCATTTGTCCGCTCCTCTTTCCTGTTTTTCTATAATTCTATAATTGCATCATCCGCATACCCGGCAAACACATCCTCTGCCTGCAGTAATGGCTGTTCTGCCATTTCTTCCTTTTTATTACTCTTAATCTTATAGATCAGCCGAGGACCTGCAGCGTAATCAGCGGAGTCATGGCAACCATCGCTACCACGCCGAAGGCATCCTTTACCACATCGCCGCCTACTGCCGTACAAGCGCCCTGTGCCAGTGGCAACAGAAAAGTTGCCGTCATCGGACCGGATGCCACGCCTCCGGAGTCAAACGCAATCGCGGTAAAGATTTTCGGAACAAATAACGTCAGAAACAGTGCAATGGCATAGCCGGAATTAAAAAATACATAATCGGAATTCCGGTAAGCACCCGCAGCATGGAAAGCCCGACCGAAGCAGCCACACCAACCGAAAGGCTGATCTGCATCGCTTTTCCGGAAATATCCCCATCGGTCAGTTCTTCTACCTGTTTCATCAGGACATAGACGGCCGGCTCTGCCTTGACAATGAAATATCCGATCACCATTCCGACCGGGACTAAAATCCACGGACACGGCAGTGATGCCATAACGGTTCCAAGATAGTTTCCTGCGGGAATAAATCCGACATTGGCACCGGTCAGGAAAAGTACCAGTCCGACATACGTGTAAAGCAGTCCCACACAGATTTTAATCAATGTCTTTTTATGTAGTTGAATGGAAACAAGCTGGAAAATTCCAAAAAAGAAAACGATTGGAAGCAGGGAACCTGCAATTTCTTTGAGATAATAGGGAATTTCGGATAAAAACAGCCGGCCAAGTTCCACAGAATTGAAAGCTTCCGGCACGTCCGCTGCCACATAACTTCCCTGGGCAGGATATACCAGTCCCAGGAGCAATACCGCAAGAACAGGACCGATCGAACACAGTGCAACCAATCCGAAACTGTCGTTTTCCGCATGCTTATCATTTCGGATTGCAGAAATACCAACACCAAGTGCCATAATAAACGGAACCGTCATCGGTCCGGTCGTCACACCTCCGGAATCAAACGCCACCGCCAGAAAATTATCCGGAACAAACCTTGCGATCACAAATATCACACCATAGAACACAACTAATAACGGGGCTAACGCTATTCCAAATAAAATACGAAGCAGTGCTACAACAAGAAATGCGCCAACCCCGGCTGCCACCGAAAGAATCAGCACCATATTCGGCACCGACGGCACCTGAGCGGCAAGCACCTGCAGATCCGGTTCTGAAATGGTAATGATGACCCCGAGAAAAAAGCCCAGAAGGAGGATCACCCATAGTTTTTTGGTTTTAAGCATGCTGCCTCCTACACGTTCCCCCATAGGAGACATTGACATTTCGGCACCCATGGAAAAAAACAGCATGCCTATAATTACAAACACCGCACCGATCATAAATTCCAGCAGAATACTGGCGGACACCGGTGCCACTGTAAAACTCAGTAACAATACAATGAACAGAATCGGCAATACTGCTGTATGGATTCTTTTGCTTTTTCTTTTCTCTTTTCCAAACAATCCCTCCTTCTTCCTGTATATTTTCATACAATTTATATATGTATGCCATATTATCATACACTAGAAGGAAAAACCAGCAAATTTTCCCTAAGATTTGGTTAAAATATTATTTTTTAAAACCGGCATGCGGAAAATCTGTATCAGCAGAGGAATGACCATAATAAACCATACGAGTGGTTCCGCCACGATTACACCTGTGTAGCCAAACCACGGAACGAGTGTTGCTGCAATCACGATTTTGCCGATCATTTCCAGTGAACTTGATACCAGCGGTGTAATATGGTCTCCCAGCCCCTGCATGGCATTACGGACGACACATATCACTGCCGTGACAAAATAAAACAGCGTATCAAACTTCAGATAATTGGTTGCATTCTTCAGTACTTCGGCATTTTTGCTTCCAGTTACCATGTAAACCAGCCAGTCTCCGATTGTATAACTTGCAACAATGGTAAAGCTGCACCAGATACAGGTATATAAAATTGCAAGCCCGATTCCCTTTTTTATCCGGTCAATCCGTCCTGCTCCAAGATTCTGTCCGCAGTATGTTGCCATCGTCTGTCCGAATACCGTAAACATAATCATAAACATTTCCGATATTTTGCGGGCTGCGGTATGTGCAACGATAATGTTCTGTCCCAGTTTATTGATTGCCGTCTGCAGCGTCAGGGAACCGATATTGATCAGGGAACTCATAAACCCCATGGACAGACCCGCGCTTAGCATGCTTTGGATCATCTGCGGCTGTGGCTCTTTGAAATCGTCCCTGGACAACCGGAGCAGTTCATACCGTTTTATCATATAGATCCAGCAGATCACAAACGCCAACGCCTGTGCCGAAACCGTGGCAACCGCGGCTCCCCTTACCCCCGTTTTTAAAACGACCACAAAAAAGAGATCCCCCGCAATGTTCAATATGACAGAGATTGCAAGAATCACCAAAGGCGTAATGGTATCTCCGAGTGCACGCAGTGCAGCAGCGCAGGCATCATAAAGAAATGTTGCAATCAATCCCGCAATAATAATTACAATATAAGAACCCGCCATTGTCCTTAAATTTTCCGGTACATTTAAAAAGCGTAAAATCGGCTGCAGAAAAAGCAGACCGAGAACCGTCAGTCCCGCAGCAACGGCAATTCCGAGTGTCAGTGACATGGCAAACGATTTTTTCACCCCGCGCAGATCCTTTGCTCCGAACCGCTGTGCAGTGATGATGGCAAACCCGTTGGAAAGCCCCATCAGAAAGCCGATGATCAGATTGCTCAGTGAACTTGTAGCACCGACAGCTGCAAGTGCATCTTCCCCCAGAAACGATCCGACAATCCGGGTATCCACCAGGCTGTATGTAAGCTGCAGCAGATTGGCCAGAAAAATCGGAAGCGCAAAAGCGAGTATTAATCGGGAAGGTTTTCCTTTTGTAAGATCTTTCATTTTATTACCTCGTAAAAAAAATTTCTCTTTTTTCATAAAATAAACATATTTTTGTCGAAAATAATAATATCACAATTTGTAAAGGATAGATACTATGAAAACAACAGGAATCGTTTCTGGAAAAAGCCCAGAAAATCCGGTCAGGGATTTAACCCCTGTTCGCGCTGCTTCCGGAAATAGGTCATCATCTCCCTAGTAAGACTTAATCCTTCCGGATCATCCGGCACATCCCGGTAATCTACCCATTCGGCAAGTGACAGTTCCTCTTCTTCGAGCCGGATCTCACCTTCTTCTGCCAGATCGCAGAAAAATCCCATCAGAAGGTTACTGTCAAAAGCCCCATGGCTGGCTTTATAATACCGGATGTTTTTCACTTTCAGCCCGACTTCTTCCATCACCTCCCGGTGGACAGTTTCTTCCGCGGTTTCCCCGATTTCCGTAAACCCGGCAATGAGCGCATACCGTTTGTATTCCCTGCCTGCATACTTTGTCATCATGATCTGATCGTTATTTGTCAGTCCGATGATGACTGCCGGCGCAATCTTCGGAAAAACCATATTGTTACAGACCGGACACTGCAACATGCGCTCCGTGCGGCTGTGTACAAGCGGATGTGCGCATCTGCCGCAGAATTGATTATCCCGGTACCACACATACAGATGCCATGCCGTTGTTGCGGCAAATACACGCTCCTTCGGTTTCATGGACCGGACCGCAAACAGTTTATGATACATAAATCCCGGAATTTCCACATCTTCATAAAGCTCTGTCAGATAAAAAGATATGTCATCCACGGAAAACAGATATACCAGTCCGGGCACTTTTTTGTGATGTGTCTTACAGTATTCCACCCACACGTGATACTTAAGAAATGTGATCTCCCCCTCGTTTTTCAGATAAACCGTCCGATCACGAAATGCCAGTATCCTGCTGTCTGCATCCGGTTCTTTCATTTGAAATGCATTGTCTAATTTCATTGGATAAATGTCCTGTATCATGATTGCTTCTCTCTTTTCCTGTTTATCATTGTTTTGTCCGCATCTGACTCCGGTAAGGTCAGATCAACCGCATCAATTATCGCATAAAGCCTCTTAAATATCAAATTTTCTTGACGAAAATCCGGGATACGGCTATACTATATGTTTATCTATCTACACACAACAGGGGGATTTTATATGCAGATACAATTATCTGAACATTTCACTTACAAAAAATTATTGCGGTTCGTCCTTCCTTCCATCGTCATGATGATCTTTACTTCCATCTACGGTGTAGTGGACGGGCTCTTTGTTTCCAATTATGTCGGAAAGACTGCTTTTGCCGCTGTCAATCTGATCATGCCGTTTCTCATGCAATCTCCGCTCTAGGCTTCATGATCGGTACCGGAGGCAGTGCGATCGTTGCAAAGACATTAGGCGAAGGCAAAAAGAAACAGGCAAACGAATATTTTTCCATGCTGGTATACCTCACGCTGATCGGAGGCATTGTCCTCTCCGCGCTCGGCATCCTCTTTTCCCCGCTGATTGCACGCGGGCTTGGTGCCGACGGTGCGCTGTTGACAAACTGTGTGCTTTATGCCCGCATTACGCTGCTCTCCATGCCGGCCTTTATGCTCCAGAACGTATTCCAGAGTTTCTTTGTCACCGCAGAAAAACAAAACTTGGTCTTGGTGTCATCGTCATCGCGGGTGTCACCAATATGGTTCTGGACTTTTTACTGGTAGGCGTGTTCCAGATCGGTCTGGCCGGTGCGGCATTCGCAACAGTCACCAGTGAATGCATCGGTGGTCTGTTTCCGATCCTTTATTTTGCACGCAAAAATTCCAGCCTTCTTAAGCTCGGACGCACACACTTTAACGGAAAAATTTTTCTGTGCGCCTGCGGAAACGGTTCGTCCGAACTAATGACCAACCTTTCCAGTTCCATTGTCAACTCCCTGTACAATATTCAGCTTATGAATCTTGCCGGAGAAAACGGTGTGGCTGCGTTTGGAACGATCATGTATGTAAACTTTATTTTTATTGCCATTTTTCTGGGATATTCCATCGGAAGTGCACCGCTTGTCAGCTATCACTACGGAGCGGGCAACCATGACGAATTAAAAAATCTGTTCCAAAAAAGTCTGCGGCTCATCGGAATCTGGGGACTCATGCTGTTTATTCTGGCGCAGCTGATCGCCAGACCTCTGGCCGCCATCTTTGTCGGATATGATGCGGATCTGTTTTCCATGACCCAAAACGGTTTCCGTATTTACTGCATTGCCTATCTGATCAATGGATTTAACATTTACGGTTCTTCGTTTTTTACGGCATTAAACAACGGACTGATATCTGCTGCAATCTCTTTTCTGCGGACACTGGTGTTCCAGCTGGCTGCCGTACTCCTTCTGCCACTGCTTCTCGGCATCAACGGAATCTGGAGTGCCGTGGCAGTAGCAGAACTTCTCACGTTAGGGCTCACGGTAACCTTCTTTGTCAGAAAACGCAAAAAATATCATTATGCCTGATCCTTTTTTTCGCGAAGTCTGATTACCAGTTCGTATACCTCCGGCCTGCGTTCCCGCAGATGTTCATCCAGCAGATGTCTGCGTTCCCGGAAACGTTCTGCCAGTTCCGGATGTTCCTGTGCAATCCGGTCATGTACTTCCTGCCGGTGTTCTTCCAGCCTTTTTGCCAGTGTCTCCTCATCTTTCCCGGAAATATTGACAATTTCCTTTAAATGTTCTTCCAGATGCTCCAGCCATTCATCCTCATCCAGCGCCTCCATATGGGACCAGCGTCCGTGAATCAGCTCCTCCACATCCTTATCCGATGTCAGATGCGCAATCTGGCGGGCAATCTGTTTTTCCATTTCCTGTTCTGCCTCCGAACCAAATGCCCAGACAAATTCCTGCACCCGGTTATCTGCCCGCTTCCGGGAGGCGCTTTTTTCAACATTGTCCACACCGCCCTCCAGCGGATACGGACGACGTATCCCCATATCCTTAAGTGCAATATGGATGGTTCTGCGCACGCAGCCTTCCTCCACCATATACCCGAGTCCGAGTCTGCGCAGCTGTTCGTTCACCTCCGCAATATGTTCCGTCATATAAAACCGGATACCTTTTTCTTTCAGGGAGCCATAAAGCCGCTCCAGACAGTCTGCCGCCGTAATATCAATACTCCCGATGCCTCCCGCATCTAAAATCACCGCACGGGTATCCTCGCGGATGGCATCCTCAATATCTTTCTGCAATACCGAAACATTGGCAAAACACAGATTACTGCTGAACCGGTAAATGACCACATGCTCCACGGCATGGACGGAACTGCTCTCTTTCAGGTCCCGGAAATGACTGTGTCCGGTCTGTATGCCAAGAAAACACCGCGCCGGTTTTGCCGTACGGATAATCATCTCGGTAAAGGAAAGCATGATGCCGATCAAAACACCATTGATGGTTCCAAGCAGCAGCACTCCAAAAAATGCACCAAAAAAGATCAGACATTCCGTGCGGCTGACTTTCCACAAACGGACTGCAAGTTTAAATTCCGTGGCTCCAAGCAATGCGGAGATCACAATCGCGGTAAGCACCGGAACCGGAAGAAATCCGATAAATCCTGTTCCACACAAAAGCAGAATCATCATGGAAATTCCCGCCACAATTCCTGTCAGCTGGGTTTTCCCCTGATACTGTTCTCCCATTGCGGTTCTTGATACGGACCCGTTGATCGGACAGCATCCGGTCAGAGCTGCTGCAAAATTTCCAAGGGAAAATGCCAGCAATTCCTGATTGTCGTTGATCCGGTAGCGGTTTTTCTGGGCAAAATTATTTTCTGCCAGAAGAGTCTCTGCCATAATCACTACTGCCACCGACAGACTGATCGTTATGGCATCTTTAAGCGGCACAACTTTAAGTGCTGCTTCTGAACCGCTTTCTATGTGCAGATCAATCAGCGCTCCTCCGATCAGTGCCGCCGGAGCTGCATCCACACCAAAAATGAACTGTGGTGAAGTCGAAAACAGTGCAAACAACAGGATCGGAAACACCGATCCATACAGACCGTATACCGCCGGAAGACCGGCAATCTGCGCATATCCCATGGAAATCGGGATGGAAACGGCCATAATGATAATTCCGGCACAAATATCTTTCGGCAGGTTTTTCTTCTCATAATGCTGCAGTGTCTGTGCAATTGTTACTCTCATATTTCCCCTACTTTCTTGCAATGCGGTGCAGCTGCGGCCGCAGCGTAATCTCTGGCACAACCATGCCCTCCCGCTGGTCAAGCACATAGGCAACCGCCTTTGCCACTTCATCCGGCAGCAGATAACTTCCGGCTCCTCCCCACAGGTAAAATCCGCATCCCGGTACAGATTGGTATCTGTCATGTCCGGATGAATCGTTGTCACCTTGACACCGTACTTGCGTGCTTCCTCAAACAGACTCTTTCCGAAGCTGGACAGTCCCGCCTTGGTTGCCGCATAGGCACAGCCATGCGGACTGCTCTGCTTGGCCGTCACGGACGAGATATTGATGATATATCCATGATTTTTCTTCAGCACCCGAAGCAGCCGGTTCGTCAGAAGCAGGGGAATCTCTAAGTTTGTACGGACCAGGGCCTGTATCTTTTTGGGAGTCAGTTCCTCATGCAGACCATAATGTCCGACTCCTGCCGCATTGACAAGTACCTCAATGTCTGCCATTTTTGTGATCTCTTTCACCGCATCGCATAATTTCTGTTCTTCTAATAAATCGCCTTCTACCGGATGAAATGCCGCGGTCTGCTCTACAAATTCCCTTGTCTGTTCTTTTGCAAAATCCCGTCCAAATCCGTAGACTTCATACCCTTTCTCACAGAGTACCCGGCTGATTGCCAGTCCGATTCCGGAACTGGCACCGGTTACAATCGCTGCCTTACTCATGATATATGTTCTCCTTGTTCATTCTCTGTGTTAATTCCGTGATCATAAAACTTTCCATTTCCTTTAATAATTCCGGTGGATACTGATATACCCCGTTGCAATTGACATAAGGATACTGTACCGCTGGTGCAAAAGGTTCTACCCGCCGAAGTTTTTTCATATATTCCTGTGAAATCCGGAACGTTCCCACACTTACATCAACCAGTTTCTCCCAGCCGTCATGCAACATACGGTCACCAAAAATACGGTCAATCTGACTTAGCAATTGCAGATAATCGGTCTTCCAGGACGGCAGATACAGCATCGGATCAAAGCACAGGCGCACCGGAAATCCTTTTTTAAGTCCCTCCGCGGCACAGACTATGCGTGCAAACGCCGAAGGTGTTTCTTTCTCAAACGCATCTATCATCTTCTGCGGAGACAGGGTAAACGCATAGATCACATTGGACAGACAGGCAGATCCCACATCGCATGGCCGGCACATTTTGTCCGGATTTCCAGCTTTAAGTTTTCATGTTTTGCAGCATATGCACTCCAGAGTCTGACATATCCTGTCACAGCCTCCATGGCAAGCAGATCCGCATCATAAGAAATGCACACATACATATTCTGTGTCTTCAGAATATGGTCAAGTTCTTCCAGGTAATCTTCGATATTCACAAAAAGCACCATGTGACCGGACGGATACATGCCTTTCAGATAACAGTAGCTGCAATCATAGATGCAGTTCATCATTGTGGAACAGTAATAAAAATTGGTATTGCCAAAATCCTGACAGACCGGTGCTCCTTCATAAAAAAAATGATCGGTTTTTTCTGCCAGAATGAGAGCCTGTGCCTGATGCTGCCGGACACAGTCCTGTCCATGCCGGTTAAATACATCCTTGTAATGTTCAATCTCCACAATCTGTGCCTGTGGAAACCGCAAAAGGATCTGTTCCGTACGCGGATGATTGCGGATGCGGCGTTCCACATAAATATGGGAAAACCGTGTATTATAACACACGTGCTCTAAGTTCTTCAAGAATCCTCTTTCCTTCCCGTTTGTCTTTTGCCGGCAGCCGGCCTGCCTGTTCATATTCCCGGTACCATCCGGACATGGTTTGCTTCCCGGATGCTTCTTTTGCTTCGCAGAGTGAATGATACAAAATCATTTGCCGGATCTGCGCTTTCATGGTTTCAGAACCATGCAATGCCTCCTGCCACAGCTTTGCCTGTTCTTCTACCTGGCTTCTAAATGCTTCCTGCATACTCTCCTGCCTGCTGTTTTTTTCCTGCATTGTCAAAAGCTGCCGGATAAATGTTAAAACCTCTTCTGCTGCCCGGTCCATGATCTGTGAAAAATGTTCTCCACTCCCGGCACTCTGCGGCTCCTGTGTTGTTCCATGATCGGTTACTACCTTGAGAAACAGCATCTGGTGCGGTGCATAGTAATAGTTTCCTGCCTGATATATTGCAGCAGCCTCCATATCCACCAGGATCTCTTTTCTTCTGTCCCCCGCCCCGGCATCTTTATCCAAAAACTGTTGGAAAGATTCCCGGTCCTGTACCGCGGGAAAACTGTATAGTTCTGCTTCCTCAAACGGATGCCGGTATAAAATATCCGGATAAAATGTACGTCCGTCTACCGTTTGCGTCAGTTTGTTACAAAGCGAAACAGTGCCGACAGGAATATTTTTCCTGCCGGCACAGCTCCCATAATTGATCAGAAAATCTCCGCTATCCGGTTCTCTTCTGGTCGAACACTCTGCCACCGCCGTGGCCGCCGCAATGGCGGATGCCCCGGTAATGACAATCTGTATTTGATTGTTTTCATCCGAAAATACCTGAAAATGATTCTGTGTCATATCTTTTTTCAAAGAAAGCGCCCGGATCAGTTCCTTTGCCTCCGGATAAAGAGCTGTAAATATTGTGATCAAATAGCTTTTCCTTCACTTTCTAAAATGTGTCTTGCCACATAAACACCACTGGCAGATGCATGGGACAGTGAATGGGTCACACCACTGCCATCTCCGATGATATAAAGTCCCGGATACCGGCTCTGCAGATTCTCATCCAGCTCTACTTCCATATTATAGAATTTTACTTCCACACCATACAGCAGGGTATCGTCGTTTGCGGTACCCGGTGCAATCTTATCGAGCGCATAGATCATCTCAATGATACCATCTAAGATTCGCTTCGGAAGAACCAGACTTAAATCTCCCGGTGTTGCGGAAAGTGTCGGTGTCACAAGCCCCTCCTCGATACGTTTCTGATTACTGCGTCGTCCGCGCACCAGATCACCAAAACGCTGTACGATCACACCACCGCCTAACATGTTCGATAACCGCGCAATGCTCTCTCCGTATCCATTGCTGTCTTTAAACGGCTCGGAAAAATGTTTGGCAACTAAAAGTGCAAAGTTCGTATTCTCTGTGCGAAGATCCGGGCTGTCATAGCTGTGTCCGTTTACCGTCACAATACCATTGGTATTTTCATTTACCACTATGCCATATGGATTCATGCAGAACGTACGGACATTATCCTCAAACTTTTCCGTACGGTAAACAATCTTGCTCTCATAAAGTTCATCGGTCAGATGGGAAAAGATCACTGCCGGAAGTTCTACACGCACACCGATATCCACACGGTTGGATTTGGTAGGAATTTCCAGATCCTCACAGACGGTTTCCATCCACTTGCTTCCGCTCCGTCCGACTGACACGATACATTTTTTGCACGCATATTCCGCATCTTTTGTCGAAACAAGATATCCATCTTCTTTGACCTGAATCTTCTCCACCGGGGTGTCAAAGAAAAAGTCCATGTGGTCTTTCATCTCGTCATAAAGATTTTTCAGCACAACATAATTGACATCAGTGCCCAGATGGCGGACCGATGCATCCAGAAGCTTCAGTTTATTCTGCAGACACACTTTTTTTAAATCTGTGCCCGCGGTGGAGTACATTTTGGTTCCCTCTCCACCGTGAGACATATTGATGGTATCCACATATTTCATCAGTTCAAGTGCTTTCTGTCTGCCGATATATTCATATAACGTACCGCCGAAATCATTGGTAATGTTGTATTTACCATCCGAAAAGGCTCCGGCTCCGCCAAATCCGTTCATGATTGCACAGGTCTTGCAGCCGATACAGTTCTTTACCTTTTCTCCATCAATCGGACAATGTCTCTGTTCCAAAGAACGTCCTGCATCAAACACTGCAATCTTTAAATTTTCATCCTGCTTCATGAGCTCATAGGCAGAAAAAATTCCCCCCGGTCCTGCTCCAATAATAATTACATCATACATTCGACGCCACCTCCGGCTTTTTATTTTTTCTCGCGGCTCTCATTGCGGTACTGCAACGGAGTCATATCAAAGCATTTTTTAAAGGTACGGTTAAAATGCTCAACACTCGGATATCCGACAACATCCGCAATATTTTCAACCGTCATATTACCGTTTTTCAGCAGAGTCTTGGCACGTTTCATACGAATATGGGCTACGTGCTCTCCAAATGTCTTACCTGATTTATCCTTGATATATTTGGAGATATAAGGCTCTGACAGATGGAACTGCGCTGCCATGCTCTCAAGTGTTACATCCTGATAATTGTTCTGGATAAAATTAAGCATGGCGGTCAGGCGTTCATCCTGTGCCCCATCGTTTTGTGCAATCTGCGGTAATTTATTTACAGCAACCGTCAGCGCATGGATGGACGCTTTGATGATATCCTCATCCATACCGACACCCCAGTAACTCTTTCCTTCACAGGTAATGCCCACATAGCGATTGCCTTAGAAGAAGATCCATGGGACAATGCATGTTCTTCATAGGTAGAAAGTTCGTAGCTGATACCGAAGAACTGCTTGATTGTGTTGCTCACGCGTCCAGACGACCGTTTCCGTTTGCATCGACGATGGTCTTCTTTCCGCCAAAGTTAATTTCTGTCTCTGCCATAATACCATCATTCTGCTTGAAATGGCAAGAATCGATTGTAAAGTACGGCATTTTGTTCATATAGTTTTCTTCAAAGATCTCGTATACCCACTGTGGAGAAAGTTCCTTGTGTTCTTCATCCGATACCTGTTTCACTGCATATCCGACTTCTTCTTTCATTGCCTGCGGCAGAGAAATGGAGAAATTCTGCTTTAAGATATAACTGATTCCTCCCTTTCCGGACTGGCTGTTGATACGGATAACATCGGCATCGTAAGTTCTTCCCACATCCATCGGATCGATCGGCAGATACGGAACCGTCCATGTCTTTAATTTCTTTTCTTCTCTCCAGGCCATTCCCTTTGCAATTGCATCCTGATGGGAACCGGAGAACGCAGAAAAGACAAGATCTCCGGCATACGGAGAACGCTCATGGACATGCATTCTCGTCAGACGCTCATACGTCTCACGGATGCGTGGCATATCTGCAAAGTCCAGTTTCGGTCAATGCCATAAGAAAACATGTTCATGGCAAGCGTAATGATATCGACATTTCCGGTACGCTCTCCGTTTCCAAACAGCGTGCCTTCGATACGGTCTGCTCCTGCCAGAAGTCCCAGTTCAGCATCACTGACACCGCAGCCTCTGTCGTTGTGCGGATGAAGACTGAGTACCACATTTTCTCTGTGGTGCAGATGCTTGCTTACATATTCGATCTGTGTTGCAAAAATATGCGGCATTGCAGTCTCAACAGTTGCCGGGATATTGATAATTGCCTTGTGTGCGGCATCCGGCTCCCATACATCCAGAACGGCATTGCAGACATCGACTGCGTAATCCACTTCGGTTCCGTGGAAACTTTCCGGACTGTACTCAAAAGAGAAATCTCCCTCTGTCTCACTGGCAAGTCTCTTTAACAGCTTTGCACCATCCACAGCCAGCTGCATGATATGCTCTTTGTCTTTTTTAAACACCTGCTCCCGCTGTGCCACAGAAGTGGAATTGTACAGATGAATAACTGCATGCGGAGCCCCTTTGACTGCCTCAAATGTTTTTTTAATGATATGCTCACGCGCCTGTGTCAGTACCTGAACGGTCACATCATCCGGAATCATATCCCGCTCAATCAGCGTACGCATAAAAATAAACTCTGTTTCTGATGCTGCCGGGAATCCAACTTCAATTTCCTTAAATCCGATATCCACGAGCATCTGGAAAAACTCCAGCTTCTCGTCAAGGCTCATCGGCTCGATCAGTGCCTGGTTACCGTCACGCAGGTCCACGGAACACCAGATTGGTGCTTTCTCTATGTAATCTTTTTTGGCCCAGTCGTATTCGCAGACTGGAGGAAGAAAATACTGTCTTTCATACTTGTCAAAATTTTTCATGATGTTTCCTCTTTTCCAATATTAAATATTATCAATTTCAATGAGTAATTTTAACACATAATCTCCCATTTGGAAATGATTAAATTTAAGCAATTTTATTGATGTTTTTTATTTTGTTAATTGATTTTGCAGCCGGTGTACCACAGATGCCTCCGCCTCAGACGCATGCATCACCTGTTCTGCGACCTGTCTGGCAACCGGAGTTACCTCATTTTCTTCTTCCCACTCCTGCAGACCGGCATCCGGGATCTCCTGTTTTTTCTGCAGTACATACCGGTTCAGGTTATTGCAGTACTGCATCAGATTCCGGAATCCACGCACACGGGTCAGAAGATTTTTACCGTATGCCTGCTGCTCTAAGCCTGCTATGGCGATCACTTCCATACACAGATGAAGTTCTCCGGTGATATCCGATGCTTCCATCAGAAGATCCGGCCGTTCTTTTTTTGCCTGCAAAAAATATGCCTTTGCTCCATCCACATCTGCCCGGTCAAAATATTCCGCCAGCCGGCACCGGACTTCTGCAATCTCTGCTTTTTCTCCCAGCATGCCTACCATACACGCATACACCCGCAGCCTGTTGTGCCTGATCCAGACATACTGTAAAAACTCCGAAATGAATCCGAAAATTCTCCGGTGATAAGAATCCTCTTCTTCCACTTTCACGCGCCGCTCCACTTCAAATAAAATAGAAAACAGCCATTCCATATAAGCATCATAAACTTCTTTTTTTGCAATCAGCATATTTCCGAAATAGGTGTGCTTTTGCTGCACCAGCTGCTGAAAATCCGCCGCATAATCCGGATAAATCTCCTGTATCACACGGGCTGTTTCGTCCAGATATAAAATCTTGTGGTGAGAAGCAAATCCCTCATAATAAGAAAAATTCAGCTGCAGTTCTTTCGTTGTGATCACATCATACTGCCGTAGCAGAGAAAGAATCTGTGCCTCTGTAAACAATTTTCCCTGCTCATTCAGAAGATACCGGCGGTAATGGCAGGTACCAACTACCTTTGCATGGGAGTTTTTCCATACCCAGTACATTCCCGTCAGTTCACTGTAATAACAGTTTTTTTCGGAAATGTGATCTCCGGTATTATCTCCCACACAAAAAGACAGCGGGGACGATTTCTCATCCCTGCTGTATGACAAAGCCGCCGCTCTTCCCACATGAAGTGGAATATACAACGGGTCCGGTGGCGGCGTAAATGCCTTATGCGTCATCACATAGATGGCAGTCTGTTGATTTTTATTTTCTGCGCCGGTCTCCATATTTTTCATGATACATTTTCTTTTCTTCATACATTGCCTCATCTGCCTGATTCAGATATACATCCATATTATACTCGCTGTCCCACGGAGCAAGAATCACACCGATACTGACCTCTAAAGATTCCCGGATCGGAGAGGTTTCCTCCCCACATACCACGCAATGCTCTGCCGGATGGATTCCGCGGTGATCCCGGACTCTTCTCTCGTCAGCAGTAAAAATTCATCACCGCCAAACCGAAACGGCAGACTGTCTTCCGCGGCAAGCCTTCCAAGCGCTTCCCCCGTCTTTCGGATGACCCAGTCACCGGCTTTATGCCATATGTATCGTTGATGTATTTTAAACGATTGATATCACAGAATATAAACTTCGTATTGATATGATACTCACAATTTCTCTCATAAAACTTCTGTCCCAGATCCTCCATTCCAAAACGGTTATAAATTCCCGTCAGCTGATCGATCCGGTACAACTTCTGCAGTTTCAGATTTACTTCCTGATACTGCTTCCGCTGGATATAATTTTCCAGTGCATAACAGATATTGCGGAAAAAGGTTTCCAGAATTCCTGTCCTAAACATCTCATCCACACCAGCCACCATACAGTATCCCATCCGGTGCAGCTGATAATGCAGTGGCATAAACACCTGTACCCCGCCTTCTTCTATCCGGTTCTTTTCATTGCACCAGTTAAGTACTTCTCTCTTACAGCTTCGATAACTTTTGGCTTCCTGGGAAAACAGATCATCCGTCAAAAAAATCTGCCCTCTTCCTGCCCCGACCAGATCTAAGAATCTCCCCGTCGCATCCATGATCTCTTCTAAAGAGATCCGGCTGGTTACCCATTCCTGCATGGAATCGAGTTTGGATTTTTGCGTCATGTTCCTGCAGATTTTTCCAGAAAATCCGGTTACGGAACGATTCCGTGTCAAATGGGACATGCTTTGTGCAGCCACAGGTATTCCCGATAAAAAACCGGTAGGAAAGTTCCCTGTGTACCAGCTTTCCATCTGCCTTTTCATGCAGTTCGTGCAGAAGCCTGACAGCTTCATATGCCACCTGGTCTCTCGGCCGTTCAATGGTTGTCATCGTCGGGCTGAAACATTCCCCGTCAAAATACCGGTCAAACCCTGTGATTGGTATCTTTCCCTCGAGCGCCGTTCCTTTTATGGTCTGCAAAAAAGCTGCCGCCATCAGATCATTTGCGCTGATAACCGCCTGTGGGAGTTCCTCCCCTGCCTCATATGCTGCAATCATTTTTCTGGCATATGTTTCCCCGGAGCGGTACTCATAATTTCCATAATCCACCCATTCCGGCATAAGACAAAGCCCCAGTTCCCGAATTTTGGACTCTACCCCCTGTTGACGCATCTGCGCCTCATAGGTATCTTTCATCCCGTTAATAAAACCAAATGTCCGGATTCCATGAACCCCGGCCAGATGCCGCACGATCTGCCGCATGGCTTTGCTCTGATTGATTCCGACAAAAGAAAGCCCGGGAATCTCCTCTTCCAGAGATACACAAGGCTTTTTACTTTCTATGATCCGTTCGAGCAACCGCTGCTTGACATCCCCTTCTTTGACTGTGGTACTCGGATACAAAAATCCATCGTACTCCGACATATCTGCCAATTCAAAAAAATCAAACTCTGACTTATTAAAACTGTCTCCCGATCCCAGTCTTCCAAAACTTGCATACAGATGTATGGAGTCATGAAATTCTTTCTGTGAATTTTCCAGACCGTGATACATATCCCGCAGGTACTCACCGTTCCATCCTGTCGCAAATACTGCTATCTTCATAGTCGCACCCCTGTTCTTTTTCCTTCCCCGTATCTGGTACTATTATACCACCAATTTCAGAGAGCGTCATCCGTTTTTCGACATTTGACGACATATTCTTTTCCTGTTTCTGCCCGCTTTACGCCTGTTTTTTTTGTTTTCCGTCTTCTTCGTCTCCGACGCGGTTTTTGTCCGTTTTCCTTTCGAAAGTTCTGGATCGTCTCCCAGATTTTTGTATAATCGCGCTCGAACAGTTCTTCCGAGAGCTGGACTGCCAGCGTTTCTTTCGGAACTGTCTCGACAATTTTATCGGCCACAAACCGCTTGCTTTTCTGCTTATATGCATGCATCGCGTTCAGTTCCTGGATATGCGCCAGTTCCGGCCGCCACAAAATCTCTATTTTACAGTTCCAGTCCATCTGTGGGTTACTCTGCGGCTCCCGCAGCATATAAAAATCAACCTGATCCCCTACCTGTTCCACCGTAATGATCCCCCACCATTCCGGGACATGTTCCTTAATATGTGCCGCATGCCGGGTTCCGACCACGGCCAGATCATAGTCATAATATAAGTTGTAATCTTTCACCTGGCGATCCAGCCGTGCATAACTGTCCGCATCACTCTTGATCTCAATTCCGTAGAGGGCATCGTGTACCACCATGACCAGATCCGCCCGTGACTGCCCCATCACCTGTTCCTCAAGGATTCTGTTTTTCCCGTAAAGTTCTTCCAGATAAAATGCCAGAGGTTCACGGATATCTTTATCGTATAACATTATTTTGCCAGCTTTGCATCTGCTTTTGCCTGGAATTTCTCATTATATACGATAAAACGCTCATGCTCGCCCTCTCCGATCAGTCCTGCCTCATCAAAAGCTTTTACAGAAAACGTCAGTGCTCTGCCATCTACTTTCGTCAGTTCGGTTTCACAGGTAATTTTCATGCCCACCGGGGAAGCTGCCACATGTTTTACATTCATTAACGTTCCTACCGTTCCGCTTCCCTCCTCTAAATACGGCTGTACACTCTCCCATGCAGTCTTTTCCATCAATGCGATCATTGCAGGGGTTGCAAATACATCCAGGGCACCGCTTCCCATAACTTTTGCGGTGTTTTCCTCTGTTACCATAATTTCCTGTGTTCCTTTTACGCCTTCTTTTAACATATGTAATACTCCTTTTCTTATTTTGCATTAAATAAGCGATCGGGAAAGAGTTTCGCGATCACCTGTTCTGCATAAATAGTAACATGATTTAAAAGAAGTGTCTACAGTTTAGAAAGTTTTTAGAAATGCACCAACACGCTATTTTCCGGCATTTTCGCGTTCATTGTTAGCACTCATTCAAAAAGAGTGCTGATTTTCTATTGACTTTTTACAAAACTGGTTTTATCATTTTCATTAGCGAACATTTGTGAATGAAAACAAAGGAGATGTATAACATATGGCAAATAAACACGGATCATTATCCATCGACAGCGACAACCTGTTCCCTATTATAAAGAAATGGTTATATTCAGACCACGATATCTTCTATCGTGAGCTGATTTCCAACGGTTGCGATGCGATTACCAAATTAAAGAAACTGGACATGATGGGAGAATATTCCCTTCCTGCTGATTATAAAGCAAAGATTCAGTCATCGTAAACCCGGAAGAAAAAACCTTAACATTTATCGATAACGGTCTTGGAATGACTGCCGATGAAGTAGAGGAATATATCAACCAGATTGCGTTTTCCGGTGCAACGGATTTCATCGAGAAATACAAAGATAAGTCCAATGACGATCAGATCATCGGTCATTTTGGACTTGGTTTTTACTCTGCATTTATGGTTGCAGATGAAGTAACGATTGATACCCTTTCTTATAAAGAAGGTGCAACCGCTGTTCACTGGTCCTGCGATGGCGGTACCGAATTTGATATGAAAGACGGCGACAAAACAACCGTTGGTACAGAAATCACACTGTTCTTAAATGAGGACTGTCTGGAATTTGCCAACGAATACCGTGCAAGAGAAGTCATTGAAAAATACTGTTCTTTCATGCCAACCGAGATCT
>ENA-OQCE01000346-OQCE01000346.1-human-gut-metagenome-genome-assembly--contig:-NODE-346-length-22955-cov-2.750263_pt1 | contig 22955 bp, 30 predicted proteins | sample MGYA00242495_ERZ504572 | MGnify/ENA primary metagenome ERZ504572 (study PRJEB26092, sample SAMD00036228) | human gut metagenome | host: Homo sapiens | study: EMG produced TPA metagenomics assembly of...
CAATCATATGGTGAAGAAGACGGGAAGCCTCTCCGTCTGCCGCCGTATAATACATTTCCTTACCGAGCGACGGCTTTTGATGAGCCCTGCGCTTTAAGGACTTTTAAATGATGGGAAAGGGCCGGACTGCTCATCCCCATCAGGCAGACAGGTTGATGACACATTCTTCATAGTGGCAAAGAAGCCAAAAGAGTTTCAGCCTTTTGGGATCCGACACACTGTGAAAGATTTCCGATACAGCGGAAAAGTCGCCGTCCTTGGGCATATCTTCAAGAACATAGCTTGGGTTCTTCCCATGCTGATGCGGCAGTTGGACCATCAGCATCGCTCCTTTCGATGTTCACACATAAATCAGCGGTTGTTGGGGATGATTTCCAGCCAATAATGGTCGGGGTCTTCGATAAAATAGATGCCCATCTGCGGGTTTTCGAAACAGATGCAGCCCATTTCCTCATGTTTCTTGTGGAAGGCTTCAAAATCATCCACGCCAAAGGCGAGATGGAATTCATTATCTCCCAGATTATAGGGTTCTTTGCGGTCCTTGAGATACGTCAGTTCCAATTCATGGCTCGTTTGTCCATCTGTCAGGTAAACAAGGATGAAGCCCGGCGTTTCAAGGCGGCGTTTTTCCGTAAGACCCAGGGCCTCCTTGTAAAAAGCAAGGCTCTTATCAAGATCAAGGACGTTAAAGTTATTATGCAGAAATTTTGCTTTCATGGAAGTCACTCCTTATTTTGCCTTCAATTTAGGATAGAGGTTCGTCAGGGAACCAATAAGAATCAGCCCTACGCCAACAAGCATATTGGGCATCACAGTTTCCCCTAGGAACATGGCAGCAAAGAAAGTCGCAAGAATCGGTTTGATGAAAAAGGCCAAAGAAGCCGTCAAGGGATTCGTCAGCTCGATGGCCATAAAATACGAAGCGTAGCCTGCCCCAGTGACAGCAAAGGCAATGTAGCAAAGGCAGGAAGGTGTGACGGAGTAAGCGTTTCAAGAAGCGGGACGTCAGCAAAGACGGAAAGACCGGCAGAAGTCAATAGATGGCCTATAGGCGCAGTACGTCCCAAAAGGACAAGGACAAGCAGTTCTGCCGCGCCAAAGATAAAGGAATAGCTCGTTACCGTCACTCCGCCCAGTCGCTGGCAGGCCGGCCGCCCCATTACGCTGTAGAGCCAAAGGTGACAGCGGCGAGCATGATGAGGATGACGCTGAGATAAGTCCCACGAAAGTGAAAGGGATTGACGATGGAAAGGATACCCACGGCACTGAGGACAAGATGATATGACATAGCGGTCAATGGTCTCGTGGAGAAGAAAATGGGCCCACACGGCCACAAAAATAGGGTTGCAGCTAAAAAGGACCCCGCTGACAGCGGCTTTTCCATAAACCACGGCCAGCTGATAAAAGATCATACTCACAAAAACACCAATAAAGCCGGCTTTGGCAAAGAAAAGGTAATCCTTTTTGGTAAGCACGGCACCGTGCGTTTTTAGGGCTGCCCGGGCAAGGGGCAGGAGCATGAAGCCGCCAATGAAAAAGCGCAGCACGGTGATTTGGATGGGATGGAAAAGGCTGCCAAAAAATTTCAGGGCCGTCTCCATAGTTCCAAACAAAAAAGCCGTGGTAAGGATGAAGAGATATCCTTTGTTCACGATGGCCTCCCCTTTCTATACGTCTTCGCCGATGATCATGACTTCCGGTTCGAGGCGGACGCCGCTTTTGGCAAAGACCTTGTCCTCTATGGATCTCATGAGCAGCAAGGTATCGCGGGCCGTTGCTTCCCGCAATTGATGACAAAGCCAGCGTGCTTTGGGGAAACCATGGCATCCCCCACACGCATACCCTTGAGTCCTGCCTCGTCGATAAGGGCCGCTGCATAGTGTCCAAAGGGCCTTTTGAAGGTGCTACCGGCACTGGGGTAGTCAAGAGGCTGTTTGGTACGGCGCCGCCGGGAAAAGTCCGCCATCTTCGCTTCAATGATCTGCTGCTCTTCTGGCTTTAGGACAAAGGAAACGGACAGGACGACTAGATCCTGATACTGCAGCGCACTATGACGGTAGGAGAAATCAAGGTCCTTTTGGGTAAGCCTTACGATTTCCCCGGTTCCATTGAGAGCCGTCACGCTTTTGACGACATGCCCCATATCACCATCATAGGCGCCGGCATTCATGATGACGGCACCGCCGAGACTGCCGGGGATGCCAACAGCAAATTCAAGGCCAGAAAGCCTGATTCCGCGGCAAAGCGGGCGGCTTGGGCAAGGGATACGCCGGCACCGGCTTCCATCGTGACGCCGCAGGCAGACAGTCCGTTCAAGTGATTGCCGAGCTTGATGACAAGACCCCGAATCCCGCCATCCCGGACAAGGAGATTGGAGCCGTTTCCCAAGATAAAGGTCGGAACAGCGTATTTTTTTGCTTCCTTGAGGAGCCCTTGGAGCTCGTCCACGCTTTCCGGCGCCACCAACAAATCGGCAGGGCCGCCAATGTGAAAGGAAGTATACTGGGCCATGGGGACCTTTTCCCCATAGCGATTTGGGAAGTGTTCCCGTACATAGGCTAGGAGCGCTTCGATGTTCATCATTCCACGGCTTCCTTAATGGTATCCCCCAAAGTCTTGGACAAATCCCCGATCATCATCTGAAACCGGATATAGTTTTGGATATACTCATTGGCTACAGGGTCAGCTGAAGGACTTCATAAAGTTTCTGCATCTTTTTCACCGCTTCTTCGTCCGGTTTCTTGCCCTGGTACTGGAGCAGTTCAAGTTGGGACTTTTGCTGCAGGAAATCCTTGACCATGGCTTCTGCGTCTTTATCGGCGGATAGTTTCTTTTTGGCTTCCTGGATCTTGGTGAATTCGTGGGTTTCTTTGATGCCTTCACAAAGTTTATTCATTTCATCGTATACGTTCATGGATGATTCCTCCCTACTATATGCTCATCTTATCATTTTATCATAGTTTTCAGCCGCTTCCAATAACAGGAAAGGCACGCAAAAATCGGCCCGGACTTCATATCCTGACCGATCTTGCTGATTCTTATCTTTTTTGAAGAAGCCTTGCGTATTCCTTTTTGAGGACGGCGAAGGTTTCATCACTGATATCATGCTCCATCTTACAGGCGTCCTCGGTCGCGTGTTTTTCAGAAACACCGAGTGCCATCAGGACATGGGAGATGACTTGATGCCGTTCATAAATCTTTTCGGCAATATCCCGACCTTCTTCCGTCAGATTGATGAAGCCTTGATCGTCCATGGAGACCAGCCCATCTTCGCGGTACTTTTTCATGGCAACGCTGATGGTGGGTTTGGAAAACCCCATTTCATTGGCAATATCGATGGAGCGCACAAGACCGAGGCGATTTTTGAGGACCAGGATGGTCTCCAGGTACATTTCACCTGATTCGTGTAATTCCATAAGCTTTCACCTTTTTTCGGCCGCATTTACGGCATTTAATAATCATATGTACCTTATTTTACTACAAATCCTCAAGGGATGCAAACAAGTAGAGATTCCTGCTATGAAGATAGGGCAACAGCATCGAAAAAAGAAGCTGCGAGGTTGTCGCAGCTTCTTTCAGTCAAGGCATCATTCAACTGTAACGGATTTTGCCAAATTTCTCGGTTTATCCACATCGCATCCACGGGCAAGAGCTGCATAGTAAGCAAGGAGCTGCAGGGGGATGACGGCGAGGATCGGCGCCAGTTCCTGATCTGCTCTTGGGATGGTAATCACGCTGTTGGCGTGCTTTGCCAGCTCCGTATCACCATCCATGCCAATGCCGATGACGATAGCACCGCGCTCTTGACTTCCTGCAGGTTGCTGATGGTCTTTTCGTAGACATGCGCCTGGGTAGCAAGAACAATAACAGGTACCCCCTCTTCAATCAGGGCAAGGGTCCCGTGCTTTAGTTCACCTGCCGCATAGGCTTCTGCATGGATATAGGAAATCTCCTTGAGTTTCAGGGCGCCTTCAAGGGCGACGGCATAATCAAGGGAGCGGCCCAAGAAGAACGCGTCTTCACAGTTGCCATAGTTAGTGGCAAAAACCTTGATGGGATCCACGTGATCCAAGATCACATGCATCTGTTCCGGAATGGTCCGTACCCCATCGATGAGTTCTTTGATGCGTTCCGGCGTCAAAGTTCCCGTAAGCTGGGAAATATACAGGGAAAGGAGCAGCATGACAATAAGCTGCGTCGTATAGGCTTTCGTTGAAGCCACGGCGATTTCCGGACCGGCATAGGTATAGACGACCTGATCTGCTTCGCGGGCAATAGAAGAACCTACTACGTTCGTAACGGCCATGGTCTTGGCCCCGCGCCGTTTGGCTTCTTTGAGGGCTTCCAGAGTATCGCTGGTTTCACCGGACTGACTGACGACAATGAGCAGGCAGTCTTCCCCGATGATAGGGTCACGATAGCGGAACTCGCTGGCAATGTCGACTTCCACAGGAATGCGAGCCATCTTTTCGATGTAGTACTTACCGACCAGACCGGCGTGATAAGCCGTTCCGCAGGCGACGATGAAGATTTTCTTAAACTTCTTGAATTCTTCCGGCGTCCAGGAAAGTTCCGGCAGGACAATCTTTGTTCCATCTTCGCTGATGCGGCCCCGCAGGTATCCTGGACAGATTTGGGCTGTTCATAGATTTCCTTCAGCATGAAGTGCTCAAACCCGCCCTTTTCTGCAGCTTCGGCGTCCCAAGTAACACGGAAGACCTTTTTATCAATAGGGTGACCTTCAAGATCCTTGACAACCACGCTGTCAGCTTTGACGATAGCCATTTCCCCATCGGAGAGGATATACGTATCCCGCGTCTTGCTGATGATGGCCGGAATATCGGAGGCAATATAGTTTTCCCCTTTACCAAGCCAATAACAAGGGGATTGTTCTTTTTGGCACAGATAATCTCGTCCGGTTCCTTGGCGCACAGGAAGACCAAGGAGTAGGAACCTTGGATGATATGAAGGACCTTGCGCACGGTCTCTTCAAAGTTGCCATTATACTGGTCCGCCATAAGATGGGCGACCACTTCTGTGTCAGTTTCGGATTTGAATTGATGGCCCTTCTTCAAAAGATCCAGTTTGAGGGGCATGTAATTTTCGATGATGCCATTATGGACAACCGCAAATTCACCGCTGTCATCCGTATGGGGATGGGCATTGACGTCGGACGGTTTTCCGTGAGTGGCCCAGCGCGTATGGCCAATGCCGACCACTCCTTCCGGTTCATGGCCGATGAGTTTTTGACGCAGGGCATCAAGACGGCCCACACATTTTTCCACATCGATCTTACCGTCATGATAAACGGCGATACCGCTGGAATCATACCCGCGATATTCCAATTTACTCAGTCCATCAATCAAAAACGGGGCAGCCTGATGGCGCCCAATATATCCAACAATTCCGCACATAGCTTGTGCCTCCTCATGAAGTGATTTGCCGTCTGCCCCAGACTCTCTGTTCTTCCCGTTACCGGAAAGGTTTGTCATCTGTTTACGGTTGCAGCACACCGAGAGGTATCCGCTGACGGTTCGATAAGCCTCTTCCTCGTCTGCCTATCAGGATAGGCACTTGCGCTCTAGGCCTTGCAATCCCTTTAAAGGGCCCTCCCTGCCTTTTGGTGTCCCGGCTCGGCACGCAGGAACACTTGTTGCTTTAGCTCCCTAATCATACTATGTTTGGGGTGGGACGTCAAGCGTCCCTTTTCCTATAACTCAGCCCGAAAATCGAACTGAATTGATGCAGAATGCGAAGCCGGAGCCAAACCGCCTCCCCATCACTCGTAGGCACCGAATTGATTTTTCGACCGAAGACCCATCAAAAAGGGTTCCTCATTTTACGTAAACCAAGAGGCAGTGAAGATGAATTCTCATCTTCACTGCCTCTTGCTGTTTCAAGTCCCGTTCTATTTCAGATTATAGAATACGGCTTTGCCGTTATACTGGGCTGCTGCGCCAAGGTCTTCCTCAATGCGCAGGAGCTGGTTATATTTAGCGACACGGTCCGTACGGCACGGAGCCCCGGACTTGATCTGACCGGCGTTGGTGCCAACAACGACATCAGCAATGGTCGTATCTTCCGTTTCCCCGCTGCGGTGGGAAACAATGGCCGTATAGCCAGCGCGTTTTGCCATTTCAATGGCGGAAAGGGTTTCTGTCAAGGTCCCAATCTGGTTCAGTTTGATCAGAATGGCGTTAGCTACCCCCATTTCAATCCCTTTGGCAAGGCGTTCCACATTCGTGACAAAAAGGTCATCGCCCACGATCTGGACTTTCTTGCCCAGGCGATCCGTAAGAAGCTTCCAGCCATCCAATCATCTTCACCAAGGCCATCTTCGATGGAGATGATGGGGTATTTTTCGCAAAGGCTTCATACCAGTCAACCATCTCAGCGCTGGTCTTTGCCACACCTTCTCCTTTGAGGACGTATTTGCCATCTTCAAGAAGACCGGAAGCAGCCGTATCGATGGCAAGGACAACCTCCTTGCCCGGTTTGTAGCCGGCTTTTTTTGATGGCGTCGACAATGACGGCAAGGGCTTCTTCGTTGCTGTCAAGGTTCGGGGCAAAACCGCCTTCATCACCCACAGCGGTTGCAAGGCCTTTTTCCTTAAGGACCGCTTTCAGGGCATGGTAGATTTCAGCGTTCATGCGCAGGGCTTCGGCAAAGTTCACGGCCCCAATCGGCATGACCATGAATTCCTGGATATCAACGTTGTTATCGGCATGGGCACCGCCATTAAGGATATTCATCATAGGAACAGGCAGTTCCTTGGCGTTGACACCGCCCAGGTATTGGTACAGGGGAAGGCCGGTGTCTTCGGCGGCTGCCTTGGCGCAGGCAAGGCTGACGCCCAGGATGGCATTGGCACCAAGTTTGCCTTTATTTTCGGTTCCATCAAGGCTCAGGAGCGCTTGGTCAATCTCGATTTGACGAGACGGTTCAAGGCCAATGAGGGCATCGCAGATGACGTCGTTGACGTTATCCACAGCCTTCAAGACGCCTTTACCGAGGTAACGGTTCTTATCCCCGTCACGCAGTTCCACGGCTTCATGAACACCTGTGGAAGCACCGCTCGGAACAGCAGCGCGGCCGATGATGCCGTTATCAAGGAGGACTTCCACTTCAACGGTGGGGTTGCCGCGGGAATCCAGGATTTCTCTTGCACAGATATTTTCAATAAGTCCCATTGTTATGCACCTCTTCTTTTTGCTGGGATCAGTCAGGATTTTTTACAAGCAGGCTGTGTCCTGTCATGCTTCCGGTTTTCAAGGCCCATGAGGGAAAGGAGGGTCGGCGCGATGTCCGACAGTCCGCCATCCATGACGGCCGTTCCCGCCTCGGCTCCAATGACCAGGAAAGGAACAGGGTTTGTCGTATGGGCCGTCATGGGCATGTGGCTTACAGGGTCCTCCATTTCTTCCAAGTTGCCATGGTCTGCCGTAATGCAGACGGCACCGCCTTTTTGAAGGATCTTGTCCACGAGGCCGCCGACACATTCATCTACGGCTTCCATTGCTGCTACGGCGGCTTTCATGACCCCCGTATGCCCCACCATGTCAGGGTTTGCAAAATTCAGTATGATGAGATCATAAAGGTCCTGATCCAATGCTTCCTGAAGTTTTTCCGTGACAATATAGGCACTCATCTCAGGCTGTAGGTCATAGGTCGCGACATGCGGCGACGGAACAAGGATGCGGTCTTCCCCAGGGAAAACTTCTTCCCGCCCACCATTGAAGAAAAACGTAACGTGGGCGTATTTTTCCGTTTCTGCAATATGTAGCTGGCGAAGGCCCTTTTTGGAAACCGTTTCTGCCAGCGTATCGGCAATATGTTCCGGTGGAAAAGCCACGGGAATGGGCAGCGTGGCATCATATTCCGTCATGGACGCCACCGTCACAGGAAGCTCCCCGTCGCGGCGCGTCACTTCCGTAAAGGAAGGATCGGCAAAGGCACGGGTGATTTCCCGAGCTGTCGGGACGGAAGTTAAAGCACACAAGCTATCGCCAGAAGCAATGGATCCTTCTTTTCCCAAGATGGAAAAAGGTTCGACAAATTCGTCGGTTACGCCCCGCTCATAAGCGGCTTGGAGCCCTTCCAAGGCGGACGGCGCCGTAAGGCTCTCCGCCCCGGTCATGGCATCATAGGCTTTTTGGATCCGTTCCCAGCGTTTATCGCGGTCCATGGCATAATAGCGTCCGCTCACGGTAGCAATCTTTCCAATGCCAATCTCCTTGATAGCATCCTGAAGGGCTTTCAGGTACGTACCGGCACTTTGGGGCGGCGTATCTCGCCCGTCCAGGAAGGCATGGATATACACTTCGGAAAGGCCTTCTTTTTTCGCTAAGCGCAGCAGGCCCAGCAGATGATCCATATGGCTGTGGACGCCGCCATCACTCAAAAGTCCCATGACATGGAACTTATGGCCTGTTTCCTTGGCTTTGTTCATGGCTTCAAGAAGCACGGCATTTTGCTCAAAGGATCCATCTTTGATGGCCCGAGTGATGCGCGTCAGGTTTTGATAGATAACGCGTCCGGAACCAATGGTCAGATGACCCACTTCAGAGTTTCCCATCTGCCAGTCGGCAGGCCAACAGCTTCACCGCTTGGCTGGAGCTTACCATGGGGATAGCGATGGAAATAGAAATCCAGATGGGGTGTTTGGGCTTTGGTCGCCGCGTTCGTAGATGAAGGCGGTGCAATCCCCCACCCATCAAGGATCATAAGTACAACAGGTTTCTTCATGATGCGCCTCAAAACGTATTGCAGATGGCGGCAAAGGATTCAGCCGAGAGGCTGGCCCCGCCAACAAGAACGCCATCAATACCAGGCTGATGGAAGGCATGCGCATTTTCGGCCGTTACGGAACCGCCATAAAGGACACGGACACGGCGGCTTGTTTCATGATTGAACCGTTCTTCAACGGCGCGGCGAATGATGGCACTGACAGCAAGAGCATCTTCTACGGATGCCGTCTTGCCCGTGCCAATGGCCCAGAGCGTTCATAAGCAACGACGAGTGGCGTGCCTCGTCGTCAGTCAAGACGGCAAGAACCGGTAGGAGCTGGCTTAAGATTGTACTTTCCGTACGGCCTTCCGTCCGTTCCTCTTCGTTCTCGCCAACGCAGAGAACAGGATCGAGACCATTTCGATAGCAGGCCTGGACCTTCTTGACCACAATCGCATCTGTATCCCCAAAGTAAGTTCTCCGTTCGGAATGGCCTACGATGGAATATTCGGAACCAATTTCGGCAATCATCGGGCCGGAAACTGCGCCAGTGAAAGCGCCTTGATCCATGTAGAACAGGTCCTGGGAACCATATCCCAGATGGGATCCTTCCACCGTTGCCGCTACAGATTCAAGAGCCGTAAAGGGCGGGAAAAGAACGATTTCACAATTTGCCTGTTCCGTGGTATGCATCAAGGTATGGGCCAATTCCATGGCCTCTTCCACGGTCTTATTACATTTCCAGTTTCCGGCCACCATAGGGTCCCGGAGATCATCCAAGGCAGCAACGCCAGGAAGCACCTTCCTTCAAGATATTCAAGGGAAGCACCGCCGCCTGTCGACACATGCTTCATCCGGCTGTCAAGACCCATGTGCTTGACAGCAGCCGCACTGTCACCGCCGCCGACGATAGTGATGCCTTCGTTATCGGCCATAGCTTCGGCTACACGGCGCGTACCGGCAGCGAAAGGCGCCATTTCAAAGACACCCATCGGTCCGTTCCAGACGATGGTCTTGCAGTTCTTCAAGGTATCGGCATACAGCTGTGCTGTCTTGGGTCCAATATCAAGGGCCATCCATTCCGGATTGAGCTGATCCAAGGTCTGGGAAGCATGTTCACTGTCGGCCGAGAAAGAAGCCGCCATTTCAAGGTCAATCGGAAGCAGCATCTTCTTATTTTTTTCCTTGGCAAGGGCGATGAGCTCTTTGGCCACGTCAATGCTTTCTTTTTCGACAAGGGATTTTCCAAGTCGTACCCTTGGGCAGCCAGGAAGGTATTGGCCATCCCGCCGCCAATAAGGATGATATCCGCTTTTTCAATAAGGCTGCGGATGACACCGATCTTATCTGCCACCTTAGCACCGCCGACGATGGCGGCAAAAGGACGGACCGGATGATCGACGGCATTGCGAGGTACTTGATTTCTTTTTCCAGAAGGAAACCCGATACAGCCGGCAAATAGTGGGCAACCCCTTCTACGGAAGCGTGGGCCCGGTGGGACACACCAAAGCCGTTGTTGACATAAATGTCGGCTAAGGAAGCCAGGGATGCGGCAAAAGCCATATCGTTCTTTTCTTCTTCCGGATGGAACCGCAGGTTTCCAGCATGAGGATTTCGCCGGGCTGCAGTTCACGGGCAGCTTCGGTTGCTTCGGGACCAATGCAGTCCGGAGCAAACTTCACTTCTTTTTTCATGACCTGGGACAGGTATTCCGCGCAGGGTTTGAGGCTCATGGACGGAACAACCTTCCCTTTTGGACGGCCCAGGTGCGCCATCAAGATGATGGCGGCCCCTTGGTCTAGGAGGTAGTTCAGCGTCGGCAGGGTAGCATCGATGCGAATGGTATCGGTGATTTCCCCCTTGTCATTCATAGGGACGTTATAGTCCACGCGGACGAGGACCTTTTTCCCTTTGACATTGATATCTCTTACGGTTTTCTTTTCCATGAAGGCATGCTCCTTTGATCTTAGAGGCCTTTTTCAGCAACAAAGAGGGCCAGTTCAACAAGGCGGTTGGAATAACCCCATTCGTTATCATACCAAGCAACGACTTTAGCCATCTTCGGGCCAACCATCATGGTGGAAAGGCCATCAACAATGGAGCTCAGCGGGCAGCCTTTATAGTCGCTGGAAACAAGGGGCAGTTCGCTGTAACCGAGGATGCCTTTCATGGTCGTTTCGGAAGCAACGCGCATAGCTTCGTTGATTTCTTCCTTCGTTGTTTCTTTCTTGAGGGTAACCACAAGATCGGTCAAAGAAACATCCGGAGTCGGGACGCGGACACTCATGCCGTTCAGTTTACCGGCAAGTTCCGGAAGGACAAGACCCGTAGCCTTGGCTGCACCAGTCGTGGTCGGAATGATGGAGCAGGCACCGGCACGAGCGCGTCTCAGGTCTTTATGGGCAGCATCAAGGATCTTCTGGTCATTCGTGTAGGAATGAACCGTCGTCATGAGGCCCGTTTCAATCCCGAAGTTGTCCAGAAGGACTTTAGTGAAAGGAGCCAGGCAGTTTGTCGTGCAGGAAGCATTGGAAATGATATTGTGTTTCTTTGGATCGTACATATCATCATTGACACCAAGCACGATGGTCAGGTCTTCGCCTTTAGCCGGAGCCGCGATAAGGACCTTTTTGGCCCCGTTATCCAGATGCGGCTGGACCTGTTCACGGTTCTTGAACTTCCCCGTCGTCTCAAGGACAACATCAACACCCAGTTCACCCCAAGGAATTTCCTTCGGTTCGGTGAAGCGGGTAAACTTGATGCGGCGATCGCCAACAATCATGACATCGCCGTCAACGCGGACATCCTCATCAAACGTCCCATGAAGGGTATCGTATTTGAGCAGATGAGCATAGGTGTCGATGCCGGAACGGGCGTTTACTGCAACAACTTCGACTTCCGGATTCTTCACAGCAATGCGGAGTGCACAGCGACCGATACGACCAAAACCATTGATACCAACTTTTACCATTTTACTACCTCCCAAAGATACCATTAGAAAATCATTTTGATTTTGCAAGCAACGTTAAGATTTCGCGGGCAGCGGCCTCGTCCGTAACCAGGATCTGGTCATGACCGCTGCGCAGGACGGACAAGATGGCGCGGCCTTTGGAAGCACCGCCGGCAATCCCCATGACCGTAGGGATTGTCGCAAGGTCATTGGCCATAAGGCCTAGGGAATCTGTACTGTAGACAACCTTCCCGTCAAGGTCGAAGTATTGTCCCAGGGCTTCCCCTTCAGCACCGGCTTCCTTGAGCTTTTGGATCAGCGTCTCCGAAACACCGCGCTTTTTGGCCATGACAAAGGCCTCACCCATACCATGAATCAGGATATCAGCACTTTTGATGGTGTTGATGACATGCTTGACACCGGCGTCCTCTTCAAGAATGCGGTCCAAGACGGATTCACTCACACTATCGGGCACGTAGAGCTGAAGGTACTTGGTCTTCAGTCTGCGTGCAAGAACCGTAGCAATCGTATTGGCCTGGAGCTCGATGCGATCCCCCAGCCCACCACGGGCCGGGACAATGGTCGCTTCCGGTTCCTTGCCATAGATGTTTTCTGCCATGGCCGCCACGGTCGTGCCGCCTGTCACTGCCACCGTATGAGGTTTCTTATCCGCGAGGAGACGAAGCAGGATTCCGGCGGCTACGCGGCCAATCTCCTGGACAACAACGGGATTATCATCCGCATTGCCAGGGATCACGTAAACCTTTCGGAGCTTCAGTTTCTGGACGAGGATTGCTTCCAAGGAAGATAGATTCTGGAGACGATTGACATAGTCCCGCAGTTCCTGCAAAAGATGGTTGCCTTCTTCGGTGAGCGTCATGCCCGTCAGGCCAAACTCCAAGAGCCCAGCTTCTTTCAGGAAATCGACATGGCTTCGCAGTACCCGCTCGCTCAGCGAGAGTTTGCGTGCGAGGCTCCTCCGTCCAATGGGCTGATCATGACTGATCTGACGCAGGATGCTATAGCGTTCCGTGAGCAGCTGGACCATTTCTGGAACAAGTTTGTTTTGTAGGTTGATTACCTTACCCAAATCAATGCTTTCCATTTTGTCCCACGTGGTACGTTTTGCGTCCCACCCTCCTCGTAAAAAAATAGCAACGATGGCTACTCGTATTATACCATATTGTGAAGAAGATGGGGAACATTTTTGTTTTTGTGCGGTAGAAAAATGGACGGAGGAATAGGAAACAAACGGTTTTGGACGTTTCTAGGTTGAAAGGGATTTGACCGTGGCGCATGGCGCCAAACCGTCTGCCTATCGGCCATGGACGCCGAATTGATTTTTCGATTACACGGTCCTGCAAGCAGCTAGGAAACAAGCTGCTTCCTGCGCAGCGGTTTTGGCCCATCGAAAAATGTTCCTTGCTCTCGCTCGTAATGAGACGTCGGGCCCCTTTTATTTTTACTCGGAGCAAAAATCGCTCCGCTTCGATGGAGCTACGCGTCATCATTGGCCTTTAAAAGATTGATTTGATGCCAATGATGGCATGCTCCGCCGCAAGAAGGTGCGTACCACAATCTCATTTTTAAGATGTCCGAAAAATGCTTTCGGCGGGCGAGCCACTTCTTGGAATTTTTTCGGTTTTTAGAGGAAACATGATTCGCCTGAGGCCCATATCGTCCCCATCTGCGTTGTCTAAAAGACGTAATAACGGGAAATTCCGCCGTCGTCGGTAGAAGCGGAGGCTCCTGGCAACTGAACCCATCTGAGCTAAATTCGCAAAAAACAAATAGAAGAAAGACCGGAAGGGATAAGACAACAGAGCATGACCTAAACCGAAGGTAAGCGCAGGTTCGAGTGAGGACTCTTAGTGTCTATTTGGCTTTTGCGAGTGGTTAATCTTTTGATTAGAAAGAACACGATACCTCCCGGAACAACCTTGTGTTCGCTTTTTTCCTCTGAGCTCGACTCTACGAGTCGAGCTCAGAGGGCATAAAACCACAAGGCAAAGGGATGGTAAGGCAAGCTGAAAAAGGATGGCAAAAACCTTGTTTAAGAGTGCTATCGATTACGGCTGGCTTGTCCACGACCAATAAATAGGCCCTGGCTTCGCAGCTCTTTCTAGACAGCATGCTGCTTTTCTTTATGACCAACGATGATGGTACCGGACAGGTCACCTAAGCAATTGATCATGGTCATGCCCATGTCATTAAAAGCATGGACGCCAGCAACAAGGCCTACGATTTCAAGCGGAAAGCCAGGCTCTCCAATAAAATCGCCAGGATGACGAGCATGCCGCTCGGTACTGCACCGCTCCCCGTTGTTAGGATCAGGCCAATTACAAGGACTTTGAGCATCAGACCAACGTCGACCGATACACCAATAGCCTGAGCAGTCATAATGAAAACCGTGGTCAGACACACGCAGGTCCCGTCTTTATTGATTTGGGCACCCAGCGGAATAGTAAAGGAGTAGACCTTTTTCGGGGCGCCCAAGCTTTCGGCGCATTCCATGTTGATTGGAATGGAACTGGTGCTCGAACAGGTGCTGAAAGCCGTAACCATGATACGTGAGGCCTTGCGGAAAAATTCACCTGGCCGAATGCCCGTAAAAACAAAGACCATGAGGCATAGAGCAGCACATGATGAAGATTCCCAAATAGACGCTGCCAATGTATTTGGCAAGTGTTCCAAAGATAGCACTGCCGTATTTACCCACAGATTGGGCAACAAGGGCAAAAATTCCGTAAGGCGCAAGGATCATGATGATATGGACAAGCTGGTTCATCAGATCCGACAGGTCTTGAAAGAGCGTTGTCAGGCGTTTTCTTGGAGCGTCAGGCATCATAAGAAGGGACACGCCCGTAACTGCACTGACAATAACAACCTGGTCAAATCGGCCTTCCATCATGGCTTTAAAAATGTTGCTTGGCACGAGGGCAAGGAGCGTTGAACCAATGGTGGGGATTTCCCCAACGACGCCTTTGTAGGTGCCCGTCAAAGGTAGATTTATTCCCGGTTTGATGAGGGTCGCAACGCCAAAACCAACGATCATGGCGGCGGCACTTGTAAGGATATAGTAGAGGATGATCCGTATGCCAATCCGGCCAAAGGATTCCGGGTTATCTAGGTTTGAGATTCCCGCAATGAGGTTTACGATGACAAGCGGCATGGCAATACATTTGAGACAGGTCAGGAAAAACTTGCCAAGGGGAGCAAAAAGTTCTGTCCCCGCCCCCATGAGCCAGCCAGCAAAAATCCCTGCAAGCATCCCCGCAATCATCTTATAGATGAGCGGAATGGACTGGTATTTTTTCCACATCATCAATCATCCTTCCCTTTATGAATTTTACAAAATGTTCATATTAAGTTTTTTTCATTATATCACGAAATAGGGAGGAAAGGACTATGCAAGGATTTCATGAATGAAAAAGTGCCTTTGAGGAAAATCTATGGATTGGAAGGGATGGCAATAAAGGTATGCTGCATCGTAACATATTGCGGTACACAATTTCATCGTCGTTGGTGGAAGCGGAAGTTCCTGGCAACTGAACCCATCTGCGCCAAATTCGCAAAAAGCAAATAGAAGAAAGACCGGAAGAGATAAGACAACAAAGCAAGCCCTAAACCGAACGTAAGCGCAGGTTCGGTTTAGAGCTATCATCTTATATTCGGTTTCTGTAAAAGGGCAGTCTTCTGGAATATTCGTATTTCCTTTTGTGCTCGATAAAACGCATCATTCTGATAGACCATGAGCCCCTTGTGCACTCCAATCTTTTCTAGAGCAAAGGGCTCACATTCTCAATCAAACAGGTTGTTATCATAACAGCCCTATATGCCGCTTTATTTTTCCACGTCCATTTTGTCTTTGAGAAAAGTACCTGTTTCAAGTTCCTGAAAAGCAGTGAGCAGGCCTTCACGAGTATCCATGACAATGGGGCCGCCCCAATGGATGGGGTCATCAAGTTCCAGGGAACTCATGAACATGAATTCCACAGGATCCTTCCCAGCCGTGATGGTGACTGTATCGCCTTCCGTAAAGCGAACGGCAGTCTTTTCAGGAATAACATTTCCGGCTACAATGACTTCACCTTGAAGGGTAAAGCCCATTGCTGCCCGCTCCCTGTCAACTTTCCAAGTCAAAGATGCCCCTGGGTCCAGATGGATATCGTAGTAGTCAAGAGGCAGATGATGTGATTGATAGCCCTGGGTTCCCTCGTAGTTTCCCATGAGGACGCGGACTTTGCCATGAATAAGAGGGACTTCCGGGATTTCATTCTTTTTGATGGCCTTGTAACTCGGCTTTGTCATTTTATCCTTGGCCGGAAGGTTCAGCCAAAGCTGAAGGCCGCACATCCGCGGTGACGCGGGGATGGTTTCTTCGTGAAGGATGCCCGATCCAGCGGACATGTACTGCACTTCCCCATCCTGAACGATATCTTCAAAGCCCATGCTGTCCTTGTGCCGCATGTTCCCATGAGCCACGAAGGTGATGGTCTCGATGCCGCGGTGGGGATGCATGGGAAAGCCAGCCACATAATCCTCGGGGTTTGTTGAGTCAAACGAGTCCAGCATGAGGAAAGGATTGAATGCCTTTACCGTCGTATTGCCGAGCACCCGCACGAGATGAACGCCGCCCCCATCAATGGCGTGGAATCCTTTAACCTGTGTTTCTATTTTTCTTTCCATTATTCATTCCTCCTTAATCCAGTTCCAGCAGGGAAAGGAGCCGAAGCACGGCTTTTCTTTCCTCATGGTTCCATTTTCCAAAAATCGCGTCGAGCATCGCTTCATTTTCTGGATAGACTTTGGCAATGAGAGCGCGGCCTTATCGGTCAGCGTCATAATGGTCCGGCGCCTATCCTTGGAGTCTGTTGTCCCTACTATAAGCCCCTGCTGCTTGAGATGCCGTGTCACCACGGGAATGGTCCCATCTGTTGACAGAACGCTTTCTTTCAGTTCTCCCACGGATAGGTCCCCTTTATGGTAAAGAGCCTCGAGCACGGCAAACTGAGGTAAGGTTAGCCCGTATTTACGGGCAATGGCCGCCGTCCGCCTATCCAATTCATTGACAATTCGATGCATGGCAATCAGTTCCACTTGTTTTTTCATAGGCTCCCCCGCTTTTACCTCTAGTTAGTTATATTATACTCTAGTTAGATGATTTGTCAACTTTTCCCCTGGATTCGCGTCCGGGCAGAAAAAAAACAGCCCCTTTCTTCATGAAAAGAGCTGGAACAGATGCTCATCTAAAATAGGTCACAATGCCATAAACGACAAGGAACCCGACGATACAGGGCAGGATATATTTAAAGTACCATTGGAATTTTCTAGCTACAGAAAGTCCCTGCCTTCGTTTGCTTCTTCGATAAAGCGGTCGAACCCCCACCCCAACTTCCAAGTACAGAAAAGGGTGATGATAAAGGAACCTACAGGAAGACAAATATTGCTGACAAAGAAGTCTTCCATGTCCATGACCGTATTGCCAGGCCGCAGGGGCTGGAAAGAAGCCCATAGGTTAAAGCCCAGGGCGCAGGGAATGGAACCGATGGCAATGATAATTCCATTTACAAGCCCCGCCGCCTTCCGGCTCGCACCTTTAAGGTCAATGGCAAAGGCTGAAGATTTTCGAAAACGCCAATCATGGTCGAAAGGGCGGCAAAGGACAGGAAGATGAAAAAGAGCGATCCCCAGACCACACCGCCGGCCATGGAACTAAAAACTCGCGGCAAAGTAAGGAAAATCAGCTTGGGACCTGCGTCTGGTGCAATGCCGTAGGCAAAACAGGCAGGGAAAATAATGAGGCCTGCTGTAATGGCAACAAAGGTATCAAGGGCCGTCACGGTGACGGCTTCTCCCATAAGGCGCTTATCTTTATCAATGTAGCTGCCAAAAATTTCCATTCCGCCCATGCCGATGCTGAGGGTAAAGAAGCTCTGGTTGAGGGTGCATAGACCGCGTTCCAGATGCCGTCCTTTTCCATATTAGCAAGATTGGGTTTGAGATAGAAGGAAATGCCTTCCATGGCACCGGGAAGGAGCAGGCTCCGGATACCCAGAATGACCATAAGAGCCAGAAGGGCCATCATCATGAACTTGGTTATGCTTTCAACGCCTTTTTTGAGTCCCATACTGCAGATGACGGCCGTGAGGACAACCACGACGAGCATGACCGATACGAGAATCCGCGGGGACCCCATCATCCCGCCGTAGATGGCCTCAACCTGAGCCGTATCAAGTCCCAGGAAGGTGCCTTTCATCATGAGATAAGCGTAGTAAAAGATCCACGCCGAAACCACGGAATAATACATGAGCAGGACATAGTTGCCTGCCATGGATAGATATCCCATGAGGTGCCAGTGACTGCCTTTCGGTTCAAGCAGGCGGTACGCCGGCAGGATACTGCGCTTTGTGGCCCGCCCCATGGCGTATTCCATGGTCATGATGGGAATTCCAAGATGGCAAGGAAAAGCACATAGACGAGAACGAAGAAGCCACCTCCATACTGTCCTGTAATGTAAGGGAAACGCCACACATTGCCAACGCCAATGGCGCATCCTGCACTCAGTAAAATAAAGCCAAGCCGTGATCCAAGAGTTTCTCTTTCCTTCATAACTGCTGCCCTCCTACAATACTGCTGAATCAGTCTCTTAGTGCAATTTTTTCCACAATCATGCTTTCAAGTATAACGGATTGTACGGGAGAAAGCAAAACTTTTCCGTTTTTTGGGAGTCCGTTCCGCCCCATTTGAACCGTTTTCGTAAAAGACGTGAGAAAACTGTAAAATCACGGTAAATCGCTTGCTATTTATTTTGCTGTGAATGATAATAAAAACAAAATCACAAAGGAGGGTCAATATGAGAGATCTTGAAATCATTCGTTCCAAACATGGCTTTATCAGCGATATGGATGGTGTCATTTACCAAGGTTCCCAGCTTCTTCCTGGTGTCAAGGAATTTGTGGACTGGCTCAGGAAGGAAAAAAAGCAGTTTCTCTTCCTCACCAACTCCAGCGAACGCACACCTCTTGAACTCCACAAAAAGCTCCTTGCCATGGGGATTGACATCGACGAATCCCACTTTTACACAAGCGCCCTGGCAACAGCTCAATTCCTAAAGACACAGGCACCCGGTTCCAGCGCTTATATCATCGGTGCCCACGGACTCATGAACGCGCTCTACGATGCAGGGATCCCCTTTAATGATGTGAACCCTGATTATGTCGTTGTGGGTGAAACGACAGGGTATAATTATGAAATGATCATTAAGGCAACGCAGCTCATCAATCAAGGAGCTAAACTCATTGCCACAAACTCCGATCTTACGGGGCCCAGCGACCGAGGCATCATCCCCGCCTGCCGCGCCCTCGTTGCCCCGATTGAACTAGCAACCGGGGTAGCTGCCTACTTCATCGGCAAGCCAAATCCTCTTATGATGCGGACAGGTCTAAAAAAATTGGGGGTCCATTCCGGAGATGCCGTCATGATTGGTGACCGCATGGATACGGACATCATCGCCGGTGTAGAAACAGGGATGGAAACGGCACTCGTCCTTTCAGGCGTGACAACGCGGAGCACAATGAAGCACTACTCCTACCAGCCCATTATGTCCTTAATGGAATTGGGGACATCGTCCCCAAAAAATGAAAAAAGAAACCTGCAGAAAAGGAGGACTCCTCTTGCTGCAGGTTTTCTATTTGCGGGGAAATTATTTGGCAGCAGCCAGCGCTTTTTCCACAGCTTCGCAGATGACTTCATACGTATCGCCGGGATGCGCCTCGTAACTCTTATCGTGATTCACAAAAAGGGTCGGTACATAGTAATACGCACCGGCATAAGGTTTTACTTTGTCGGCTTCACTTGTTTCATCGACAAGTTCCACCTGGACATCTCGATAGGCTGCCTCTTTCTGAAGGGCTGCCAATGCCTTTTTGGCATTAGCACAGTAGGGACAGCCCGGCATGACGATCATTGTTACTTTTTTCATGGAAATTCCTCCTTTTACCAAGCGGCGACAGTGCCGTCCGCCCGGGGTTCTGTGGCTCCAGCAAGGGACCCGTTTTTTTGACGCATGATCATTTGACCTCGGCCAAAGCTGGTAAAATCCTCTTTGACCGTCACTTCATGGCCGCGGCGTCTCAGGTCTTCAATCACAGCAGGGCCAAAGCCCGGCTCAATTTCAATCTTTTTGCCGCCCATCCACTGCCAGCGCGGTGCATCAAGGGCTTCCTGCTCATTAAGGCCAAAATCGATATAGTTCATCATGACCTGGAGATGACCCTGGGGCTGCATATAGCCGCCCATGACGCCGAAAGGGCCAAGGGGTTCTCCCTGTTTCATGAGGAAACCAGGGATAATGGTGTGGTAAGGCTTTTTACCCGGTACGAGGACATTGGCCGCCTTCTCATCAAGACGGAAGGAACTTGCACGATCGTTAAAGGAAATGCCATACCCAGGAATGACGATTCCGCTGCCAAAGCCACGGAAGTTGCTCTGAATAAAGGACACCATATTACCTTCCCCATCGGCCGCGCAGAGATAGACTGTACCGCCGCAGTCCGGATCGATGGCGCGCGGCATTTCGGCGTCTTCCGTAAGACCTTGGGCACGACGATCAGCATAAGCATCGCTTAAAAGATCGTTCACGTCCACTTTCATGTAACGGGGATCGGTAATATATTCCATACCGTCCACAAAAGCACGCTTCATGGCTTCAATGGCATAATGAACGCTCCGCGGCTCCGCTCGGTTCTTGATGGGAAGACGGCTTGCAAGGGCAAGGGCCATGAGGGCCACAATGCCATGCCCATTGGGCGGGATTTCGCAGATTTCAAAGCGTGATAAGAACGGGATACAGGCGTCACCCATTCCGCTTCATAGGTAGCCAGGTCTTCTGCGCGAAGATAGCCGCCCGTCTTTTTGGAAAAGTCATCGATAGCCCGAGCAATCTCACCGCGGTAATAGCTTTCGCAGTGGCTTTCAGCAAGAAGGCGCAGGGTCTTTGCGTGATCTTGAAGACGGACCAAATCGCCAGGGCCAGGGGCCCCGTTCTTGAAGAAAGTTTCAAACAGCGGGGCAAACACTTCGTCCTTCTTTAAAGGCGCAAAGGTTTGGACGCTCCGGTTCCAGAGGAGACTTGTCACAGGCTGGACAGGATACCCTTCTTCGGCGTAAGACAGCGCCGGCTCGAAAAGACGCTTGAAGGGCAGCCTGCCAAAACGACGATGTAGGACGGACCATGCTGAAACAGCACCTGGAACGGTCACGGAAGCCCAGCCCCGCTCCGGCATAGCAGCAACGCCTTTTTCGCGCATGGCCTCAAGCGTCAGTGCCTGGGGCGCCCATCCGCTGCCATTAAGGCCAAAAAGCTGATGATCTTTTGCGCTCCAATAAAGAGCAAAAGCGTCACTTCCCAGGCCGTTACTCGTTGGTTCAAGAACGGTCATGGCAATCGCCGTGGCGATAATGGCATCGGCCGCGTTCCCGCCCTGTTTCAGCATGGCAAGACCCGCCTGCGCCGCAAGGGTTTGGCTGGTAGCCACCATGCCGCGTCTGCCGTAGGTCACGCTGCGGCGCGAAGGATAAGGATGCCTTATTTGCGAAAAGTCCATGAAAGGACCTCCTTTACGTATCATGAAGCAAGTCCATGGAATCTGACAGCACATTCTTGCTCTTCATTATATCATGAAGAACACTGGAAAACACAGCATCTTCATCAAGATTCATTTTTTTCGATTTCCTTGTTCACGCATAGCTAAAAAGGTCGAAGAAACGCCTTTTTTCAACGAGTTCAATTGTCAAATTTATTACATATTTTACTTTTATCTCTTGAGCTCTCCCTTTTGTCATTGTGTCTCCCTACGCGCTTTGCTATAATAAAAAGCAAGGAAGCACCCATAGAATTTTCTTAAGATTTCCGTGGAGCAAACTTGAACGAGGGGGTCCTTATGTATTTACGGAGATTATCTCAACCTGCAAAGGAAGTTTTTATTGATATTGCCAAATATTTGTGCAATGCCGATGGAATTGTCGATAAGCGGGAAGAAAAACTGCTCGCAGCCTATGGCGAGGAACTGCAGATGACCATTTCCCTTGACGCGCCTCAGAAATCCCTGGAAGCCCTAGCGACGAACCTCAATGCCGCAACGGACCGCATTCAAAAACGTATTGTTGTCTTCGAACTGATGGGGCTTGCCCTTGTGGATGGAACCTATGCCGATGAAGAAAAAGGCCTTCTTCAAGCTTCTTGGCGAAAAACTCGACCTGCGCCCCACCTTCACGGAGCGGTGTGAAGCCTCCATTCGGGAGTATATGGCCGTGCAGAAAGAGATTGATGAAGTCATTTTTGGGTAAGGAAATAACTATCCACGCATAGCGGGTGGTTTTTCATTTTCGGGCATAGCCATCATATTACTGGCGACGTACAAGTACGTTAAAAAATTGGCCTATCAGCCATGCACGGGGTTACTTGCTATCCGTAAACGGGTCTCGTGAATCGAATATACTCAGTTGATTCCCTTCCCGGTCGCGTTTTAGCGGATTGGCTATATCATGTTTTATTGCAGTAGTGTTTTTACCTATTGTATCGACAGCGTATCCCTTGCACCAAAATTCGCGATTTCGGTAGGCAAATTTCATATTTCCAAACTGCTGGAAAATCAACAAAAGACGAAACGCTAATTTTTGGTGGGATACTTACCAACAGATGTACATGATCAGGCAAATTTCACCTTCAAGAATTTCTACGCCCTTCCATTCACAAAGCTGTCGCTAGATGTCTCTTATTGCTAACCGTTTTTTCTCATAGAAAACTTTTCTACGATACTTTGGTGCAAACACAATATGATACTTACAATTCCACTTTGTGTGTACTAAACTATGAACGACATGACTCTGCCCACTTGGCATGGCAGTGCACCTCCTAATGTTTTACTTTGCTTGACTGACAGGTCGACTGCATGGTACTTCATTAGGAGGTCTTTTATAGCTATAGGCTTTCCGGAACCACGCCACTATGGCGCGGTTTTCAAAAGATACAAGAAAACACTTCCCGCAAGAGCGGGGGTGTTTTTTTAAGATAAAAAGCTCGTTCAAAGACGACTCACCGAAACGCCCTGATAGGACGCTTGCTTTCCCCTTTATAAAAAACTGCAGATTGGGAATTGATCGGTGAAAAACAGTAAGGCATAAGCCCGTAAGGTATGATTCCAAAAGTAACCCCTGCCCCGAACGCAGTCACTGGTTCGGGACAGGGCTCTTCGTTTTTATTTGGGTTCTGAA
>ENA-OQCE01000347-OQCE01000347.1-human-gut-metagenome-genome-assembly--contig:-NODE-347-length-22940-cov-2.062684_pt1 | contig 22940 bp, 28 predicted proteins | sample MGYA00242495_ERZ504572 | MGnify/ENA primary metagenome ERZ504572 (study PRJEB26092, sample SAMD00036228) | human gut metagenome | host: Homo sapiens | study: EMG produced TPA metagenomics assembly of...
ATCTTATTTATTGCTTGTAACTACATGGGTTAACCCTACTCTATCATTTTTGTAAACTAATAGTTTACGATGTTGAATGTCGCTTATTACATTTTGTTTTTTAGATGTAATATTACATGTGTTATAATACACTCGTCATATAGATATATATGTAATGTGTTGAATTCACAATAGTCAATTATCCTAGTTGTGTATTACAACTATTGTACTCTTGAAAAGTGTAGCAGATTTCTTATATGACGTAAAGCTGAATTGCTCCATCTCTTCTTTTTTACTAAAGGAGAAAAAATGTGACATAAATAAGAGAATAAGATGCTTTATTTATTTTCTAGTCTTCAAGACTTAAATCCTTGCTTTATTTCTGTATAATTGGTCGATTCGTTATAAAAACGCGATTCTCAGAGCTTATAAATGGACGTAATTTGCTGTAAATATGAGTATTATCTTCTATTTTATAGTCTATGCTAAGGAGTAAAATAGAAAAAAGGGGGATAAATCCCCCTAAAAATGACATAATGATATCAAATCAGTCTGTTTTATTGCTTTTTCCCTTTTATGGAAAAGTATACTGTATGGAAGTTAATGTAGAATCTTAAAGACCAATTCCCGGAGGATATCTCCATCGCTTAGGGAGGAATTTCCTACTCCTTTGGATTTGGCATCTGCATATCGAATCTCCCCGATTATCTGCATGGTCTTTACTCCGCTGTAACGACGCATGGCACTTAGGTATTCGCGCGACTGCCAGGGAGTCTTTAATCCTATGAAACTGGCAATACCCTGCTCCGTCTTTTCGGGCGCATAGTAAGCAACATTAAGTTGGAGAAGAAGCCGAAAAGTAAAGATAAAGTCATCTGGATAGGATTCGTTTTCGGATTTTCTTCAAAATATTTTATTATTTTATTGGCCTTTAGTATGTCTTTTTCTACGATGGCACTGCGAAGTTCAAAGTTATTATAATCTTTGCTGATTCCGATGTTGCGTTCTATCTGTTCGGGGGTGACGCGTGTCTGACCTTTTGGAAGAGTTATAATCAGTTTTTCCAGTTCTCCCGTAAGGCGGCTGAGGTCCGTACCTACGAAATCGGCAAGCATGGAGGTAGCTTTGGGATCCAAATCTACACCTTTGCGCTTCATGTATGAGGTGATGAATGCCGGTAACTGGGCATCCTTTACCTTCTTGGATTCAAATAGAACCCCCACCTTCTCTATTTCGGCCACCAGCTTTTTTCTTCTGTCCAGCACCCCATGTTTGTGGCATAGAACAAGAATGGTGGAGTTCAACGGCTTTTGCAGGTAGTATGAAAGCTCTTCCATGTTGCGGATGGCCTGCGCTTCCTTTACGACTACGACCTGGCGTTCGGACATCATCGGATAGCGCTTGGCCGCATTGATGACAGTGGCTATATCCACATCTGCACCGTAGACTACGGTCAGGTTAAATTCCTTTTCGGTGTCAGTGAGAACATTGTCTACAATATAGTCGGAGATGAGTCTATGTAATACGATTCCTCGCCCATGAGATAGTAGACGGGGCGGTATTGTTTGGCTCTCAACTTTTTTAGAATATCATCACAGGTCGTTTCTTGTTTTGCCATATAAAGTAAGTGTTACGAGGGTATGTCCCGTAAAGAGGATTACCAGTCGAACTTCAAGTGTTTTACGGTTTTCTTCTCATCAATAATCATGCGCAGGGATGCAATTCCGATTTCAACATGCTCATTTACATAGTTCTGGGTAACCATGTTGTCGCTCTTGTCGGTTTTTACACCTTCCGGAATCATCGGTTGGTCCGAAACCAGCAGAAGGGCTCCCGTAGGAATATGATTGGCAAAACCACAACTGAATAAGGTTGCCGTTTCCATATCGACAGCCATGGCACGGGTTTTCTTCAGATATTCCTTGAACCCCTCGTCATGTTCCCAAATGCGGCGGTTGGTGGTGTATACGGTACCGGTCCAGTAGTCGCGGGCATAGTCGCGGATGGCGGAAGAAACGGCGCGTTGCAGCATAAATGCCGGGAGTGACGGGACTTCGGGCGGGAAGTAGTCGTTGGAAGTACCTTCGCCGCGGATGGCGGCTATGGGGAGGATGAGGTCCCCTATTCTATTTTTCTTGTCTATGCCGCCACACTTGCCTAGGAACAGACATGCCTTGGGCTTGATGGCGCTCAGCAAGTCCATGATAATGGCGGCATTAGGGCTTCCCATACCGAAATTAATGATGGTCATTCCTTCTGCGCTGGCAGATGTCATATTGGCATCTTTACCGAGAATGGGAACATTGAACTTTTCTGCGAAAATCTCTACATACTTGTTGAAGTTGGTCAACAGAATGTACTCTCCAAAATCCTCCAGGTTACGCTTTGTGTAACGGGGCAGCCAATTGGCTACGATTTCTTCTTTTGTTTTCATAAGATTTCATTAAATTTGTGTTCCCGAAAGACGGGAACCATTATTTAACTTACAAATGTAGTAAATGTTATCGTTAAACCTACCAGCATTCGATGCTAAAATTGCCGCAAGGAACGGAAAAAAATGTTATTTTCGATGTAATCCGTCGTCGTTATGTTGCTTTGACGCCCGAAGAATGGGTGCGGCAGCACTTCGTCCACTTTCTTCTTGCTCACAAGGGGTATCCTCAGGCGCTTATGGCAAATGAAGTGCAGGTACAGCTGAATGGTACAAAGAAACGCTGTGATACGGTGCTTTATCGGCGTGACCTCACCGCCCGGATGATTGTGGAATACAAGGCGCCCGAAATAGAAATCACCCAAAAGGTTTTCGACCAGATTACCCGCTACAACATGGTGCTGAAAGTGGATTATCTGATTGTCAGCAACGGGCTTCAGCATTATTGTTGCCGCATAGATTACGAGCATAACAGCTATACTTTTCTGCAGGATATACCTGAGTATCAAGATTTATAGGAGGAGCTACCGATAGCTTCTTGCCTTTCTCATCTCATCGCATCATATACCATGCGTGATATGCGGGCGATGATGTCTGCATTGTCCTCATCCGTCTCGTATGAGTCCATGATGAAGGTGGCAATGTAGTATTTCCGACCGTCGGGAAGAATAACGAGCCCGGCATCATTATCTGCAGTTTTCATACCGTCGGCATTGCGGTCGGAAGAACCGGTCTTGTGTCCTACCACGGTTTGGGCTGGCAACATACCTTTCAATTTGTTGGCGCCGGTTTCAGTATCTATCATGGTCTGCCACAAGAAGTCTTTCAGTTCCTTGTTGGAGAACAACTCTTTTTCATCGGCCGTTCTCAGTAGCTGGGCCATAGCGGAAGGAGTACTCCAGTTGCGGTATACAGCTCGAAGCTGGAGTGCATGTCGTCTTCTGTTTCCGAGAGGTTGAAGGAGTCTATACCCAACCGGCGGATATAGTCATTGATATGTTTGATACCTCCTGCATATTCTATCAAGATGTCGCAGGCATTGTTGTCGCTTTGGGAAATGCTGTATTGCATCAGCTCCCTAAGCGTAATCGTGAAATCCTGGTCGGGAAACTTCTTCCGCAGGGGGCTGTAGGTATTGGGCAGCATTTGGGATGCCTTTATGGAAACAATGCTGTCCAGGCTGATGCTTTGCTTATCCATCTTGTCCAGTACGGCCAGTGCCACATGGAATTTGAATACACTGAGCAAGGGGAAGTGTACATGGTCGTTATACCGGAGCATGTCTCCTTTGTCTGTCCATACGGCTATACCAACGGTGGCTTTCTTGCCATTGAGAAGACTGTCAATCCGGTTTTCAAGTTCAGACATTTGCTGCGTCCGGACGACGGTAGCTATACAAGTGAATAAGGTAAGTATGGCGATGAAATATGCTTTCATAACTTCAATTTCTTTAAGAGGCAATTCGCACGCAAAGATACAACTTTTAGCAGCAAGTTGCTAAAATGAGTTATGGATTATGGTTATAAGTGTGATAGCTTATAACCCATAATCCATAACTTGTAGCTCATCCTCCCTATTGTTTCTTACTGAACTTCTCCTGCAACTTCTGCATCAATTCGTAAAAATTAGGAATATAGACCGTGGCAAGCAAGGTATTCAGTGCCATACCAAACACTACAGCGGCTCCCAGTGCAACACGGCTTCCCGCCCCTGCTCCGGTTGCAAAAAGCAATGGCATAACCCCGAATACAAATGCAAGTGATGTCATCAGAATAGGCCGCAGACGGATATGCCCTGCCTGAAATGCCGCATCGCGGATTGAATTGCCTTGTGCACGAAAGTCACGTGCAAACTCCACAATCAGAATACCGTTTTTGGCAGACAAGGCAACCAGTAGGATGATACCGATTTGTGTGTAGATGCTGACCGGAGTTCCCATGACATAGCATCCCAGCATGGCACCGAGCAGCGCCACCGGAAGTCCCATTACGGCAGCTACCGGACTGGTCCAGCTTTCGTATTGTGCGGCAAGCACAAGGAAGGCAACCAACAGTGCCATGACGAATACGACGGTTGTAGTGGTTCCCGCCTGCGTCTCCTGATAGGCCACCGAAGTCCATTCATATCCGAACTCGTCTCCGAGATGCTCCTTGATTAGACTTTCCATTTGCCGGATGCCCTCTCCCGAACTGCTGCCCGGAGCCACATTGCAGGTCACGGCTGCTGTGGAGTACATGTTGTAGCGGTTTATCTGGTCCATGCCAAGCTGTTCTTCCACTCGGGTGAAGGAGGAGAAAGGTACCATTTCGCCCGATGCATTGGGAACGCTCAGTTTCAGGACATCGTCGATGACACGCTGGGCATGGTCACCTGCTCCCAGCTTCACTTGGTAGATGTGGCCGAACTGCACATAATCATTGACGTAGGCCTCTCCCATATAGTAGCCCAGGGCAGTGAATACGCTGTTCAGCGGAATGCCCATCAGTTGCACCTTGTCGCGGTCGATATTCAGGAAATATTGCGGGACATTGGCTTGGTACTGGCTGCTGACCGATGCCAATGCCGGATAATTGTGGTAGTGCTCCATCAAGGTCTCTACGGCACGTTGCATCTCGGTGGCACCGAGGTTGTGGCGGTCTTCCAATTGGAGTTGCAGGCCTCCGGTGGCTCCCAGCCCGGGGATGGCAGGCGGAACCATGGCAAATATCTCTGCTTCCTGGATGCCATACACTTCCATATTGAAGCGTTGCACTACGCTTCAGCCGTATGTTCCTTTCCCTTGCGTTCATTCCAGTTCTGCAGTACGATGAAGTAGGTGGCCGCATTGCTCTGTTCCCCTCCTCCCATCACGGAGAAGCCGGATATGCCGATGTAGTCCTTTACTTCGGGGTAAGAATCGAGAATCTTATTTATTTGTTTCCCTACGGCTTGGGTACGCTCCAGACTCGATGCAGGGGGAAGTTGTACGACTGCGAGGAAATAGCCGTCATCTTCTTCCGGAACAAACGTGGACGGCCATTTGACAAACAGCAGGACGGCAATCAGTGTGAACACCGCATACGAAACGATGGAAGCGCCGGGACGCCGGAGCAGATACTCCACTATCCGGTCGTAGATCCTTGTGTCTTGTCGTACAGACGATTGAATCCTCGATACAAGGGATTCTTGGAAGGCCGGGTAGGTTGCAGCATCAAGGCACAGAGCGCCGGAGTAAGGTCAGTGAGTTGAATCCGCTTAGTACGGTGCTGGCTGCAATGGTCAGGGCGAACTGTTTGTACAGTTGCCCCGAAATGCCACTGACGAGCGTTGTCGGGATAAATACGGCAAGCAGCACCAGCACTACCCCGACAATAGGTCCGGTAATCTCTCCCATCGCTTCGGTCACAGCCTGGCGGGAGGTGTAGCGCCCCGTGTCCAGCAGACGCGTGGAGTTCTCCACCACCACGATGGCATCATCCACCACGATGGCCACGGCAAGTATCAGCCCGAACAGCGTCAGCGTATTGATGGAGAAGCCGAACAAGGACATGACGGCCAGTGTGCCGATGAGTGATACCGGAATAGTGATACAAGGAATGACGACCGCCCGCCAGTTCTGCAGGAACAGGAAGATGACGAGGACTACCAGCAGGGTCGTTTCAAGGAACGTCACCATCACTTCGTCTATGGAGGCATGAATGACATCCGTAGTGTCCAGGGTTACATTGTATTGTATGCCTGCAGGGAAATTTTGCGAGAGTTCCTGCATTTTTGCCTTTACTCCTTTGGAAACGTCCAGCGAGTTGCTGCCAGGTTGCTGATAGATAGCGATGGCAGCGGTGGGTTTCCCGTCCAGTTGGGATACTACGCTGTAAGAGGCCGAGCCTAGGTCGATGTGCGCCACGTCGCGCAGACGGAGTATCTTCCCTCCGGCTTCGGTACGCAGGATGATGTTGCCGAACTCTTCGGGCGAGGTAAGGCGCCCTTTTACGGTCAGGCTGTATTGATAGGCATTTTTATTGTCTGTGCCGATGGGTTGCCCTACGTTCTGCGCTGACCTCCACATTCTGTGATTGGATAGCTTGGTATACATCGGCCGGCGAAAGATAGCGGATGCGCATGGCGGCAGGGTCGAGCCAGATACGCATGGAGTAGTCCCCTGCTCCCATCACATTGACGGCGCCTACACCGGGCACGCGTGTTAACTGGTCTACGAGATTCAGCTTGGCATAGTTGCTGAGGTAAAGTCCGTCGTAGTCTTTGCTGTCCGACGTCATGGTGAGGAACATCACGATGTTCGATGACTGTTTCTGCACCGTGACACCTTGTACCACAACGGGAGTAGGCAGTGACGATTGGGCCACGCTTACCCGGTTCTGGACCTGCACGGTAGCCATATCAATGTCTGTGCCTACGGCAAAAGTAATGGTAAGAGAGTAAGCGCCCGATGAGCTGGAGTTGGAGGACATGTAAAGCATTCCGTCCACTCCGTTGACTTGCTGCTCGATGGGGATGCCGACGGTTTGTGCCACCGTCTGCGCATTGGCTCCGGGATATACGGCACTGACCTGCACAGTGGTGGTGTGATGTCCGGATATTGGGCAATGGGCAGGATGCCCAGTGTGACCAGTCCTGCTACGACGATGAGCAGCGCCAATACGGTAGCAAAGATAGGACGGTCTATGAAGAATTTTGAAAACATAGGCTTTGGTATTAATCAATTCATATTAGTTGTCAATGGGATGTACTTTCATTCCATCCCTTACCTTCATCAGTGCTTTGGTGACATAACGTTCCCTGGGAGTGATGCCTGCCCTTATCTGGCGCAGGCTATCCCCTATCAGTTGTCCGGTTTCTATATGGCGGTAGCGCACTATATTCGAATCGTTGACTACGTATATGTATTTCCCCAACTGGTCGGTACCGATGGAGGCGTCCGGCAGCAGGATGGCCTGCTGTTGCTCTCCGTAGGGCAAGGTGATGCTGACGTAGAGGCCGCTTTTCAGGAGTCCTTTAGGATTGTCGAGACGGGCGCGGATGTTCAGAGTTCCGGTGTTCAAGTCTACGTTGGGCGAAAGATAATCCAGTTGTGCAGGATAAGTGAGAAGCCCGTCTTTGCCCAGGCTGACGGTTACTTGCCGGGGAATACTGTCTCCTTGCTGCATCAGCATGGAGAGCCATTGGTTGTCTGCTACATTGAAGTACGTGTACAAATGGTCGTCTTTGTAGATGGTTGCCAGTGTGACGGGCTGCACGCTGCCGCCTACATAGCCTCCGGCATCCACCAGGTTACGGCTTACGGTGCCGTCGAAGGGGGCACGGACGGTGCAGTAGCTCAGATTGGTGCGTGCCGTGTTCAGGGCTGCTTCCGCATTGCTCACTGCAGCCTGCGAGGTTGCCACGTCGGATTGTGCTTGCAGCACTTGTATACGGCTTACAGCATCGCTTTTCACGGCCTCCTGCATACGTGTGTAGTTGTTTTGGGCGTATTCCAGGTTGGCGCGGGCAGTGTTGAGTTCTGCTTCTGCCTGCCGCACATTGTCTTGATAGACTGTCGGTTCGATGACAAAAAGCACTTGTCCCTGGCGTACCCGGCTGCCGGGAGCGTAAGAGATGGTCTGTAAGGTTCCGCTGACTCTGCCTACCAGGTCTACGGTCTTTTCAGAAGTCAGGTAGCCCGGATATTCTTTTGTCAGCGTGATGTTCTGCACTGTCGGACGGGCCACGCTTATCTCGGGAATGGGCATCGTTTGTGCCGTTTCTTTCCTTCCCCCGCATCCCGTTGCCAGCAATGGCAGGATGAGCAGGGTGATGTACATTTGATTTTTCATATACGGTTCGGTTTAGTTTATATTCTTATTTCTGATTCATTTCATATCCGCCTCCCAATGCCTGGTATAAGGCTATCAGATGCAGCAAGGAGCTGCCTTGTGCCTGCACCAGTTGATTTTCGTATGTCAGGAGTGAGCGTAGTGCGTCCAGTACGTTCTGGAAGGGAGTAAGCCCTTGTTTGTACAAATCGAGGGAGAGCTTTAGCGTTTCTTCTCCCTGGTTGCATACTTCGCGCATGGCAACAATCTGTTGGATGGAGTTGCGGTAGGAGTTCATGGCATTATCTGTTTCCTGCACGGCGGTAAGCACTGTCTGGTTGAACTGGTGAATGGATTCATCGAGCTGGGCACGTGCCAGACGGGTGGCGTTCACCAGTTTGGTACCGCTGAATAAGGTCCAGCTGATGCTTGGAGCAATTTCAAATGTCATACTGTTCCGTTTAGTCAAGTCCTTCAAGTCATGGGAGGAATAGCCGATGGAACCTTTCAGGAACACTTGCGGCAGCCAGTCACTTTGGGATGCGCCAAGTGTTGCCGCCTGCGCGTTGACTTGGCGTTCGGCTTGCCGTATATCGGGGCGGCGGAGCAGCAGGTCGGCAGGAATACCGATGCCTATGGGTTCCATATAGTCGGGCAGTTTGCCGGGCTTCTCCAATATGGGGCGGATATGCTGGGGGTAAGTACCGAGTAAGATTGCGAGTGTCGTGATGTATTGATTGATGCCTGCCTCCAGTTGTGGGATGGAGGCTTTGGTACTGTAATATACGGATTTGGCTTGCGAGACGTCCAGCTTGGATACCAGTCCGGTTTTGTAGCGTACTTCGGTGATGTTGAGTACGGCTGCCTGGGTATGGCAATTGTGGGTCACTACACTTAGTTCTTGCTGCAGTTCGCGGAGTCCGATGTAGGCAGAGGCTATCTGGCACAGAGGGAAATCATGACGGAGGTATATTCCTCCTTGCTTGCCATGAAGGTTTCCCGCTGTGCCTTTACCCGTTGGCGGATACTTCCGAATACGTCCAGTTCCCAACTGGCGTTGAGTGAGGTGCTGTATGCACCGGTAATGGATTGCGGAAGTGCGTTGACATTGCTGCTGCTTTGCTGCCGTGCCCATCCTCCGTCCAATGAGATGGAAGGGAAAAAGCTGCCGCGTTCTATCCGCAGGTTGGATTTAGCCATATCCATACGGTCCATGGCAGAAAGTACGGAATAGTTTTGAGTGGAGGCTACCGTAATCAATGAATCCAGCATCGGGTCATCGAATGCTTTCCACCACTTGTCGTCAATGGGGGGTATCTGTTCGCTGAACAGATTATCATCTCCGGGAATGGCATGGGAGGCGTCCCTTCCCCAGCCTTGTGGGAGTGGCTTCTCAAGATAGCGGTTGGCTTTCTGTGCCATAGCCGCAGGACATAGGCATAATATGAGCAACGCAGTGCTCCAAGCTTTTATATTCATAAATAAAGGTTTAGGTGGTTATCTTTTTATGGGATTGATAACAACCTAAACCTTTATTTGTTTATGAGTATTTACTCGGTATACCCGAGTATCTTAGAAGGCATACCCGAAACCCACATTCAAGTAGATGGGATACATGGCAAAGGTAATTGTATTGAAATCTTTCTTGAAAATATCATTCAATCCCCATGTAAGGTCGGCAAATACACTCAGATGTTTGAAGGCACGCCAGTCTACACCAGCTTGCACGCCCCAGGCAAACTTGCGCAAGTCATCCGAAAAGTCGTAAGTGGCAATGGCACCGTCGGAGAAGTTCACCTTTTCTCCGGTGGAGTCTCCTTCACGCAAATAGCCTTCATATACATGTCCGGAGAATTCCTCATCCATCAGATATGAGACATATATACCTGCTTTGGCCCGCAATCGTGAGTTGATTTTATATGCACCCAGCACGGGGACGGTGATGTAGGCATTGCGTACTTTAGTTTTTACTCCCCCAGTCCAGTTGCCTTTTAAACGGTTACCGTCATTTCCTATGATTTCCATGCCATAGTTCTTTACTGTCGCTTTGGTAATCATATTTTTGGTTTCCAGTCTTACACCGGTTATTACACCCCATTTTTTTGTTGTGCCCAACCATTTAATGGCATTTCCTTCCAGCATAAAGGCTAAAGTAGGATTATAGCATCAATACTTCGTATTTCTACGGGTAATGGAAGCGGAGAAGTGCCGCCGATACTGACACCGGCCCTTATCTCATATTCCCAACCGTGTAGAGCGGCGTTTATAAGCGTACGGTTCTGGTTTTCTTGAGCGTATAAGGCAGTCTGCATGCATCCCACCAGTACGATAAATGCTAATATTTTCTTTATCATGTTGTATTCCAATTCTATATGATTCTTATTCGTAAATCAGTTCCACTTCGTCTATAAGTAAGGTGCTTCCTGGAGCACCCTCAAAAGTGGCACCGTCCTTGCTTGAGGCAAATATGATGCTTATCTTATATTCTCCTTTAGTCAGTCTGGCTTCGTCAATCTTCTTTCCGTAGCGTTGGTAGTCGAAAGGTATATCAAAGAATTTCCATTCGTCTCCTTCTGTTTCTTGCGGATTGGAAACTAAAGCAAGAGCACCATGCTGGGGGTGTTCGTAGTTTTGATTCGGCAGATTTCCATCCAGTGTTACATCTGTCCCCTTTCCTGCACTGTCATATTTTACTCCATCATAAAATATTGCATAGATATTGAATATATCTTTTCGGGAGGTATATTCGCCATTTTCATAAAATTGTTCTCCGGCCTTGTACTTATAGTATCCAGTCAGTCGTAGAGGTTTATTGTAGAAAGGAGTACCGAAGCGCGTAGCACTAAGCGGATTGGTAATAGCATTCAGCATGTCAAAACTGCCGATAAACAGATTACCGGCGGCGATGGGCATACCTACCATGTTACCTAAGTCGCCAGTGAGGCGTGTTTCCAATTTCACACATTTTCCAGTTTTGCCATTGTCTATTTGGGTAGTAGGATAATCTTCTGTTGCGGCTCCACTCATAGCCCATTTGAATCCCTTATTACCACTTGCCCATGTCAATTCGTTACCGGAATCTTGCTCTTCGTAGATTCCTGCCATACATTTTGCATGATTCTTACCTTTTCAAAGTGGTATGTGGTCGGAATGTTACTTGCCTTTTGTTCTCTGGCAGTAATGGCGTAGACACGATGCCAGGCCTTGTCTTCCGAAGTGACTGTATATCGTACTGGAGTCGTGAAGTCCTGAACACTCCCACTGGCAGGACTGATGGTAGCCCCCGGAGTCAATTCAAATATGGGGCCAGACTTGTCATGTCCGTACCTTCTTTCACACTGATTCGTATTGGGTAGCGTTCTGGCTTTCGTCGTACGACGGGTTCAGATCAATGATATGAATTTGACCTGAGTACAATCTTCTTCAAAAGAGATGCCTGTTATATCAGCTTCAGCATTGGGTGCTTCATCTTTTATGCACGATGCCATCAATATTCCGAAAAGTGAATAGAGTATGAATAATTTGTTTAGTCTCATGCTTTTTAATTTAATTCTATTAATTTTTTCAAGCAGCAAAACTACTTCTTTTTTCTCTAATAGCAGGTTTTTATGAGCTTATTTAACAAAAAAACGGCAATAGGTGCTTGACTATTGCCGTTTTATATATAAAAAATGTTCTATTTTTAATTATCTGAGCCGATATGTACGATTTTTCTTTTGGCTCTTACTGGCTTTTCCTTTACAACTTCCACTTTCTGTTCGGGAGTTATACCTGCCAGTTCCGGGTCAATCATGATACGGCCACAATATTCGCAAACGATGATTTTCTTGCGTGAGCGGATGTCCAATTGTCTCTGAGGCGGAATCTTGTTGAAGCAACCACCGCAAGCATCACGCTGTACGTATACGATACCCAGTCCATTGCGTGAATTCTTACGGATACGTTTGAAGGACTGAAGCAGACGGGGTTCAATCTTTGTTTCCAGTTCTTTGGCCTTGTCTCTCAGCTTCTCTTCCTCTTGTTTGGTCTCGGAGATGATTTCGTCCAGTTCGCTCTTCTTTACGTCGAGGTCTTTTTGTCTTTCTTCCAGCGCAGCAGTGCTTTCTGCTACTTCCTGAGATTTTTCTTCCTCTTGTGCGGCAAATTCCTTGATACGCTTTTCGCAGAGTTCGATTTCCAATGTCTGGAATTCGATTTCCTTGCTCAAGAAGTCATATTCGCGGTTGTTGCGTACGTTGTCCTGCTGGTCTTTATATTTAGCTACAGAAGCCTTTGCGGTTTCAATTTCAACTTTCTTTCCTGCGATGGAGGATTTCAACTCGGATACTTCTGCCTTGATTCTGTCTATACGGGTACTCAGACCGGCTATTTCGTCTTCCAAGTCTTGCACTTCCAGTGGAAGTTCACCTCTCAACGTCTTGATTTCATCGATTTTGGACAGCATTGTCTGCAATTGGAACAAAGCTTTCAACTTCTGTTCTACGGTTAATTCCTGAGGATCTTTTTTTTGCTTCTTTAGCCATTTTACTTACATGTATTTTATGGGGTTTGTATTCACCTTGGTCATCTGGACCTCAAAATGAGGAAACAAATCCCGGATTATTGTATAAAATATTTCTTTCGTATATTGCTCACTTTCATAATGCCCTATTTCAGCCAATAATATATCGGTATCATGTCCGAAATAGTCATGGTATTTTATCTCGCCGGTGATAAAGACATCTGCACGGTTGCGGATGGCAAGCGGCATTAGGAAAGCGCCGGCGCCGCCACATAATGCAACAGTCTGTATTTCCCGTCCGAGGAGTTTGTTATGTCTGAGACACCCTACTTCGAAGGTTTTCTTTATCCGTTTCAGGAATTCAAGTTCTGTCTCCGGTACTTCCAGTTCACCAATGACACCGGCTCCGGCTTGTACCCATGAGTTTTGCAAGGGATAAATATCATAGGCCGGTTCTTCATACGGGTGTGCCGCAAGCAGTGCCTTGACAGCCTCCGCTTTTTTGTAGGCGGGTATGATTGTCTCAATACGTACTTCACACTCGGTATGCAGCTCCCCTATCGCTCCACAGTATGGATTGGCGCCTTCTCGGGCTCGGAATGTCCCCTCGCCTTCCAGATTATAACTGCACGAATCATAGTTGCCGATATTGCCGCATCCGGCGTCGAACAAGGCTTTTCTCACGTCTTCCGCTTGGGCGGTCGGTACAAATGCGGTCAGCTTCACCAGCGCATTTTCTTTGGCTTCCAGAATACGGACATTCTTCAAACCGATTTTCTCGGCAATCTTGAAGTTCACTCCTCCCGGCGCATTATCAAGGTTAGTGTGCGCAGCATAAACAACGATGTCATTCTTGATGGCTTTCAAGATACAACGTTCCACATAATCCCTGCCCGTGATGGACTTATACCCTTTGAAAATGAGAGGGTGATGTGATATAACCACATTATATCCCAATGCAATGGCTTCATCCAGTACGGCTTCAGTAACGTCAAGACACAACAAAGCCCCTGTTGCTTCCGCATCTGTCAATCCGATTTGCAGGCCGGCATTATCAAATCCGTCTTGCAATGGCAGAGGCGCGAACCGTTCAAGGGCGCTTACTAATTCCTTAATTTTCATTGTGAACAGAAAATTTGGTTGCAAATATAGTAAAAAGCAGTGGATTAAAAAGAATTCCAGTTTAAAAAAGTCTTGTAGACTGTATATTTATATGCAATTGAACTCTTTGCGGGTATGATGTGGTTATTTTTGCTCCTTTTTTCCCTTCTTCTCCACCATCACCGGCAGTAGCTTGCCGTAGGCGTCGAACGACTTGCAGGAAGCCAGAGAGATTGTAATCATCAGTGACAGCATGGAGCGGTAAAGGTGATGACCATAATCATCATCTGATATTTGATGGCTACATTCGGGCTGCTGCCACCCAATATCTGGCCAATCATGGTTCCCGGAAAAGCAACCAGCCCCATCACGGATATATTGGCAATCAGCGGACTGAAGGATTTGATGATGGCTTGGCGGATGAAAGGTGCCTGTGCTTCTGCTCTTGTAGCACCATTGCCGAGAAGATATCGGTAAAGCTGTTGTTCTCGTTTCAATCCGCTATAATAGGTATTGAGGCTATGACGTTACTGGATAGCATGTTGCCCATCAGTATGCCGAAAATAGGGATGAAATACCGGGCGCTGAATACGTTTTCCACTCTCAGTACTATTCCGATAAAGTACAAGCCTACACATACTACACTGCATAAGAAACCTGCGGATATGGGCAGGAACAGAATCTTCCTCTTCAATTGCGTTCGTGCCAATGCCGTCTGCGATGCTACGAATATCATGACAATTACCCATAGAAAGTTTATCCACGGGTTATCCCATAAGAAGAGGTAGTTCAAGTATATGCCGATGAAGAACAACTGGACAATCATGCGTGCCGTACCTATCACAGTAGCGCGCAACAGTCCGGTCTTGAACTTCCATATGTAAAACAACGGTATTAATAATAGCAATAATCCGATGCCCAGGCTGAGGTATGATATATCTATGGTTCCCAATAGTGTGTATGTTATTTCATGATTATATGTCGGTCGCATCCGTCGGCAAATCTTTTGTCATGGGATACGGTCAGTATGGTATTTCCCTTTTCTGTCTGCCTGCGGAAGAAAGAAAGTACTTTTTCCGCGGAACCGGAGTCGAGAGCGGAAGTCGGCTCATCGACAATGGTCAGTGGCTTGCCAATCATTGAGGCTACGGCTATCATCATCCGTTGGCGTTGGCCTCCGGATATTTCGTTTACCCGTTTGTAATATAACTCCCGCTCCAGACCCAAATCCTCGAAACATGCAAATAAGCGGGTTTCAGAAAAAGGCGTGCCCCCGGTTTGCCTTTAGACCGAAGGGCAACTGTACCATGTCCTTTACCCACTCCAGCGGCAATGCCAGTTCTTGTGGAATCCATGCAGTCTGCTTACGGACAACGTCGACGTTCCTTTATCCAGCAGAATGCCGTTCAAGACGATGCGTCCTTCTTTTAACGGAGTAAATCCAAGTATGGCATTCAGCAGTGACGACTTTCCGCATCCCGAAGGGCCGGAGATACTGGCTATCTCTCCCCTTTCCAATTGCAGGTTGAAACCCGAGAAAAGTATATCGTTGCCGTAGGCGATACTGGCATTTTCTATTTGCAGCATGGTGTTCCTTTAATCTTTCTGTATCGCAAAGATAGTGCAAAAAAAATATTTGTGCTATCTTTGACGCACTAATTAATTCAGGAAAGAAAGACTATGATACAGAATGAACGGGATTGCCGCCACGAACATGTGCTTGATGTGGCAAGGCAAATGCTGACTGCTGCGCGCACGGCACCGAAAGGAAAAGGTATTGATGTGATTGAAGCTGCGCTGGTTACGGGTGAAGACATTAAGAAGCTGTCTGAAAAGATGGTCGCTATGGTTGAAGAGCATGGTATGAAGTTCTTTCTCCGTGATGCGGACAACATTTTGCAGGCTGAATGTGTAATTATAATAGGTACGCGCGAGCAAGCGCAAGGTTTGAATTGCGGACACTGCGGTTTTCCCACTTGTGCCGGCCGTCCGGAGGGAGTGCTTGTGCCTTGAATACGGTGGATGTAGGGATAGCCATAGGCTCGGCTTGTGCCATGGCTGCCGATTTGAGGTGGATACCCGTGTCATGTTTTCTGCCGGACTTGCCGCCCAGCGTTTGGATTGGCTGAAAGGATGCAAGACTGTTTTTGCCATTCCGGTGAGTGCATCCTCCAAGAATCCGTTCTTCGACCGGAAACCGAAGGAAGATAAGTGATAATTGACGAGTAGAGGTTTGTAATCATAGAGTAGAGGTTTAGAAGTCTGAAGTAGAGGTTTGGCAATTCTAAACCTAAGGTTTATTCTCCCTCTCTCTGCTAACTTAAAAAGTAACGAATTAGAAAAGATAAATAATATGGGATATTTTGTAGGACTTCCGTTGGGGGGTGCCGCAGAGAAGGACTGTCAGGTGCGTTTTGGCAAGAATATGACTTTTCAGGTAGAGACACGTGCTCCCCACTTGCCTGCCGAATGGGCTTTGCAAAGCGGCATACAGCTTACATGGCCCCATGCAGATACAGACTGGGCCTATATGTTGGACGAAGTGCAGGAATGTTTTGTAGCCATTGCCCGCGAAATAGCCGCGAGGGAGTCATTGCTGATTGTAACTCCGGAACCGGATGAGGTGAAGAAACAGATTTTCGGCAGGGTGAATATGGAAAATGTCCGTTTCCTGAAGTGCGAAACGAATGATACTTGGGCACGCGACCATGGAGCCATCACCTTATTGGATGCTGACGGTGTATCTCTGCTCGACTTTAAGTTCAACGGATGGGGATTGAAGTTTGCATCCGATAAGGATAATTTGATTACGCGTCGTGCTGTGGAGGCGGAAGTGATGAAAGGAAAGTATGTAAATCGCTTGGGGTTTGTCCTTGAAGGCGGTTCTATTGAAAGTGACGGTATGGGTACGCTGCTTACACTTCTGAATGCCTGCTTTCTCCTAACCGTAACGGGCAGATGAACCGAGTGGAAATTGAGGAATATCTTCGTTCCGTCTTTCACTTGCAACGTGTCCTTTGGCTGGATCACGGTTATTTGGCAGGTGACGATACAGACAGCCATATAGACACGCTGGCCCGTTTCTGCCCTGCCGACACGATAGCCTATGTGCAATGCAAGGATGCGGATGATGAGCATTACGAAGAACTGCATCGCATGGAGGAGCAACTAAAGACTTTCCGTACGTTAAAGGGGGAACCTTACCGTTTGCTGGCTCTGCCCATGGCCGATAAGATAGAAGAGGAAGGGGAACGGCTTCCTGCCACTTACGCTAATTTCTTGATTCTGAATGATGCAGTGCTTTACCCCACCTATCGCCAGCCGGAGAATGATGCCCGTGCGGGGAAAGTGTTGCAGGAGGCTTTTCCCGGTTATGAAATTATCGGGATAGATTGCTGTGCTTTGATTAAGCAACACGGTTCTTTGCATTGTGTTACCATGCAATATCCAGTAGGGGTGTTGAAGTAATGTTGATTACATAGTAAAACAATAAATTATAGAATAAGATGACAAAGAAAATAAAAGTAGGTATTATCCAGCAGGCCAATACCAAGGACCTCAGGACTAATTTAATGAATTTGGCCAAAAGCATAGAGGCATGTGCGGCGCATGGAGCCAATTGGTCGTTTTGCAGGAACTGCATAACTCTCTGTATTTCTGTCAGACGGAAAACACGCAGTTGTTCGACTTGGCAGAACCGATTCCCGGTCCTTCTACGGGGTTCTATTCCGAATTGGCTGCTGCCAACGATATTGTACTGGTCACTTCTCTGTTCGAGAAACGCGCTCCCGGATTGTATCATAACACAGCGGTTGTTTTTGAACGTGACGGCAGCATTGCCGGGAAATACCGGAAGATGCATATTCCTGATGATCCCGCCTATTATGAGAAATTCTATTTTACTCCCGGTGATATAGGCTTCGAACCTATTCAGACATCTTTGGGTAAGTTGGGGGTATTGGTATGCTGGGACCAGTGGTATCCGGAAGCAGCACGTCTGATGGCACTGAAGGGAGCTGAAATACTGATATATCCTACGGCTATCGGTTGGGAAAGCAGTGATACGGATGATGAAAAGGCGCGTCAGCTCAATGCTTGGATTATCTCCCAGCGTGGACATGCTGTAGCCAACGGTTTGCCGGTGGTTTCAGTGAACCGCGTGGGACACGAACCGGACCCTTCCATGCAGACCAATGGTATCTTGTTTTGGGGAAATAGTTTTGTGGCCGGACCGCAAGGTGAATTCTTGGCCCAAGCAGGGAACGAACGACCGGAAAATATTGTTGTAGAGGTGGACTTGGAACGTTCGGAGAATGTACGCCGTTGGTGGCCTTTCCTGCGCGACCGCAGAATTGATGCCTATGCCGGATTGACAAAACGATTTCTTGACTGATAACGACGGGGATTTCTGGGGGAGAACTAACGGAATGTCACCCGTTTGTTCATCAGGAAATTGACACTTCCGTAGATGAATAATCCCAGGAACTGGGCAAGGTACTCGTTGCAGTCCAGTCCTTCTACCAATCCGATGAGGAAAAGGAATTGTGCTCCATAAGCCATTCCGAAAGCTATGGAAAAGAGCAGCACTTGTCGCCAAGTGTTGCTCTTTTTTTCTGTAGGGAATATCCAGTACTTGCACCAGATGAAGTTGTGTATCTGTGCAAGTATATATGCGGTTACATTGGAGAGCATATAGTTGATGTCCAGTTCGTCCATCATTACCCAAACGGTAACAGCCATAATCAAGGCATTCAGCGTGCCGATTACCGCAAAACGAAAAATGCGTGCAGACTCTTTCACTCTCCTACTCTGTACCTGCTTTTACTCTTTCACTTCAACAATCAGATTCAGTTCGTCCAGCTGCTTCTGGTCAATAACTGAAGGTGCATCCAGCATTACATCGCGTCCACTGTTGTTTTTGGGGAATGCAATGCAGTCGCGGATACTGTCGAGACCTGCGAAGATGCTGACCCAACGGTCCAGACCGTATGCCAGACCACCGTGAGGAGGTGCACCGTATTTGAAGGCATTCATCAGGAAGCCGAACTGCTCCTGAGCCTTCTCCGGAGTGAATCCCAGAATCTCGAACATTTTGGCCTGCAACTGTGCATCGTGGATACGGATGGAACCTCCACCCACTTCAATACCGTTGCACACCATATCGTATGCATCTGCACGGACAGCTGCCGGGTCTGTATCCAGCAAAGGAATATCTTCGTCTTTCGGATGAGTGAACGGGTGGTGCATAGCCATCAGGCGGCCTTCTTCATCGCTCCACTCAAACATCGGGAAGTCAACCACCCAAAGGCAGACGAACTTGTTCTTGTCGCGTAATCCCAGTTGGTTACCCATTTCAAGGCGCAACTCGTTCAGTTGCTTGCGGGTCTTCATGCATCGTCACCGCTCAGAATCAGAATCAAGTCACCCGGCTTGGCGTTGAAAGCAGCCTTCATTTCCTGCAATACTTCCTGCGTATAGAACTTGTCGACACTTGATTTTACGTTACCATCTGCCTCCACACGCGCGTATACCATACCTTTGGCACCGATTTGCGGTCTTTTCACGAATTCGGTCAGTGCATCCAGCTGTTTGCGTGTATAGTGTGCAGCGCCTTCTGCGCAGATACCGCCGATGTAAGCTGCATTGTCGAATACCGGGAATCCGTGTCCCTTCATGATGTCCATCAGTTCCACGAACTTCATGCCGAAACGGAGGTCGGGCTTGTCACTGCCGTAGTACTTCATGGCGTCTGCCCATGGCATGCGCATGAACGGCTCGTTCATTTCTACGCCACGGATTTCCTTGAACAGATATTTAGCCATGCCTTCGAAGAGGTTGATGACGTCATCCTGCTCCACAAAAGACATTTCGCAGTCAATCTGTGTGAATTCCGGCTGGCGGTCGGCACGCAGGTCTTCGTCACGGAAGACTATTTGGCTATCTGGAAAGTACGGTACGAAACCGGAAACCATCAACAACTGTTTCAGTGTCTGCGGGCTTTGAGGCAAGGCATAGAATTGTCCCGGTTCATGCGTGAAGGAACGACGAAATCGCGTGCACCTTCGGGTGTGGAGCCTACCAGAATCGGAGTTTCCACTTCGATGAATCCCTGGCTGTCCAGGTATTTGCGTACTTCAATTGTCATTTTATGACGAAGCTCCAGATTGCTGCGTACGTTGGCACGGCGCAGGTCCAGATAACGGTACTTCATGCGGATATCGTCGCCACCGTCCGTATTTTCCTCGATGGTGAAGGGAGGGGTCAGCGATGAGTTCAGAACATCCAGTTCCGATACGATGATTTCAATATCTCCCGTCGGGATATGTTGGTTTTTGCTGAAACGTTCGTTGACGGTACCTTTAACCTGGATTACGAATTCACGGCCCAAGCGGTTGGCACGCTCGCAAAGTTCGGCATTCACCTCTTCGTTGAACACTAATTGGGTAATTCCGTAACGGTCGCGGAGGTCAATGAAAGTCATGCTCCCATCTTACGGCTGCGCTGTACCCAACCTGCCAGCGTCACTTGCTTGTTAACATCGGAGATACGGAGTTCTCCGCAGGTGTGTGATCTATACATCTTTTTATTTACTGTTTGACGATTTTACTTATTTACTATTTTGAACATGCAAAAATACATAAAACATATTATATGGCGCATCAAAAGGGGAAAGTTATTTTCAGAAACTCCTTATACAGCCTTTTTACAACATCACATTTTCGTCAGTTTCTTGAATTGCCTTTTGCCTTTATCCAGTATCATTTTGTTTTTATGGGCGATGTCTTCCACAAAAGCATCATTAATCTGTTTCAGTCCGTTGATGTAGTCTTGTGCTCGCTGCAAGACGTTCGAAGTGTCTTTTTCCGCATCCCGGGGGACAATGACCTGCAGTCCTTTCTTCATAATCTTTACATCTACATTCTCTCCCATCATCATCGGGTCGCCGTCAAAGTGGACTACTCCCGGTTTAGAACGGTGAATGCGGAGTGCTTGGCAGCGGAACGTCTTAATCCGGCTGTTCTGGTCGATGGTCTTGTTGAAGAGCTGGAAAGAGAGGGACGGTACATCGAGTACGGTGAACGGTTCAAGTATGGTGACGTCCAGCAGTCCGTCGTTCAATGTGGCTTGTGGGGCAATATACGCATTGTTCCCATACTGCGATGCGTTTCCGCAGGCTATCAGGAACGCTTTGTATCGCAGGGTACTGCCGTCCATTTCCAGTTCATAGGTTTCCGGACGGTACTTTAGGCTTTCGAGCAGGGTCTTTTCCAGATAAGTGAGCGGCCCTCTCCTTCCCGCCTTGGAGAATTGCAGGCTTACAAATGCGTCGAATCCCACGCCGCAGGTACAGAAGAAGGCACATCGTTGATTTTTCCGTAGTCAATGATGTCTATCAGTCCGTCATTGATGATGTCGATGGCCTTTTTCGGCTCCATCGGAATCTGCAGGTGGCGGGCAAGTCCGTTGCCGGAACCGCAGGGAATGATGCCCAAAGCGGTTTTTGTATGTACCAGTGAGCGGGCTATCTCATTGATGGTACCGTCTCCTCCTATAGCGATGACGGCATGTGCGTTTTCTTGTGCTTTCTGTGCCGCTATCTCTACGGCATGGCCTGCCCGTTCGGTATAAATCACTTCTTGTGCATACCTTTCCTTATCCAGCTTTTCATCGAGCCATTTCAGTATCTGCTCCTTACTTTGAGTGCCGGATATGGGGTTTATGATAAATGCTATTTTCTTCTTGTTTTCGTTCATGCAAAGGTTGTTGCTATGCAGGTTTTCCAACTGGCAAAAGTAATATAAATATCTGAAAAATTAACCACATAATTCTTTTTAAAATAAGTATAAGTAGTTTTTTTAATGTAAATAGAACATATACCGACATATTTTGCTATCTTTGCCCCCTGTTTTTTTAAGACTTGCATTTAATAGAATTAAATATTCATTATATAAAAGATATTTCATGGGTTTACTACAAGACAAATTTGCGAAATACGACCTGCCGCAACAGTTCATGGCAAAAGGCGTATATCCTTATTTCCGCACAATTAACAGCCATCAGGATACAGAGGTAATGATGGATGGTAAAAAGGTTCTGATGTTCGGCTCTAATGCATATATGGGACTGACATATGACAAGCGTATCATTGATGCTCGATAGCTGCCACAGAAAAATATGGCACCGGTTGTGCAGGTTCCCGCTTTCTGAACGGAACACTCGATATACATGTTGAACTGGAGAAGGAATTGGCTGAATTCGTAGGAAAAGATGAAGCACTCTGTTTTTCTACCGGATTTACTGTAAACGAAGGTATTATTCCTGCCGTTGTAGGCCGTGGGGATTATATTATTTGTGATGACCGTGACCACGCTTCCATTGTAGATGGCCGTCGTCTTGCATTTGCCACTCAGTTGAAGTACAAGCATAACGATATGGAGGCTTTGGAAAAAGAACTCCAGAAATGCGAACCGGATGCTGTAAAGCTGATTGTTGTGGATGGAGTATTTTCCATGGAAGGTGACTTGGCCAATCTGCCTGAGATTGTCCGCCTGAAGAAGAAATACAATGCCAGCATTTATGTGGACGAAGCTCACGGCTTGGGAGTATTCGGAAAACAAGGCCGTGGCGTTTGCGATCATTCGGTGTTACCGAAGATGTAGACCTGATTATGGGTACATTCAGCAAGTCGTTGGCTTCTATCGGCGGTTTTGTGGCTGGAGACAAGGCGGTAATCAATTGGCTGCGCCACAATGCCCGTTCCTATATATTCCAGGCAAGTAGCACACCTGCTGCTACGGCTGCAGCTCGCGAGGCGCTTCACATCATCAAGTCCGAACCTGAACGCATCCAACGTCTGTGGGACATCACTAACTATGCTTTGAAGAAGTTCCGCGATGCAGGCTTCGAATCGGTGAGACAGAATCTCCTATCATTCCTCTCTATGTGCGTGATACAGAGAAGACATTTATAGTAACGAAGCTGGCTTTTGACGAAGGTATCTTCATCAACCCGGTTATTCCGCCCGCGTGTGCCCCACAAGATACGCTGGTGCGCGTAGCTTGATGGCTACCCACACCGTAGAACAAGTGGATTACGCTGTAGAGAAGTTGACCAAATGCTTCAAGGCACTGGATATTAT
>ENA-OQCE01000348-OQCE01000348.1-human-gut-metagenome-genome-assembly--contig:-NODE-348-length-22935-cov-2.122720_pt1 | contig 22935 bp, 29 predicted proteins | sample MGYA00242495_ERZ504572 | MGnify/ENA primary metagenome ERZ504572 (study PRJEB26092, sample SAMD00036228) | human gut metagenome | host: Homo sapiens | study: EMG produced TPA metagenomics assembly of...
TTTTGAAAAGACAATAAAGGATACTGCATAATTGCATCCGGAGCTAATGATGAAGAATTGACCGTATATTCTAGCCAATCAAGTTCTTCATCTTTTCCTGTTTTTATAAATCAAGATGGAACATACCCTAAGAAAAAACAGTTCATACGAACAGCTGTATTTCATTATTGTTTTGTTTACATATTATAAAACCTTTCACCATTGAACGTATGAATGATGTGGATGAAAGAGGGTTACAAACCGTTGGACGGTGAGGAACGGATGCGGATGGAACGTCTGCTCTCGGAAATGGGGATGGAGAGGAAGCTGAATATCTACTGCAACAGGGACGCACGTACGAATGCCGTGACTTTCGGGTTCCATACAATCGGGCTGACAGGTGGTATTCTTCAGACGGCATCGGACGAGGAACTCAAAGGGGTAATCAGCCATGAGGTGGGACACATCTCGCATTATGATTTTGTCTATCAGGTGCTTCTTTTCTCTATGCAGTTGCTGGGCTACCGCTGCCTGTACGGGCTGTTCCTGATTCCGGCCCTGTTTTTCGGATTGGCAGGCAATCTGATAATCGCCGTGGTCCCGGCTGTCCGTTTCGCCGTGGTGGGGATGGCCAGACTCTGGTGGAGCTTTATAAACTGTTGCATCATACGATTTACGGTATCAGTCGGATAGCAGACGTGAATATCAACAAATATGCCGAATACCGTTGCGACACGTATGCGGTACGTTACGGTTGTGGGGAGGGCCTGCTCTCGTTCCTGCGTCGGCTGGAGGTGGCGGAAACGGGTGGGGAGCGGCCTTCGTTCACCGAATATATCATGAGCACGCATCCATCAACCGAAAAACGGATTGTCCGGCTGGAAAAGTTGTTGTAACCTGCGATAAAGAATAGATGCCTATATCATTTTGCGGATATTGGTACAAGGAGTGGCGGACATGCGTATCCGCTGCATTTCCAAAGAAAAGTCCTCGTAATAACAGATGATATGGCTTGCGGCAAGCGCACCGGTGAGGCTGTCTTTCTCTGAAAGCGTCTCCTTGCTGTCCGCCTTCTTTATCAGTCATCATATAAGGCGCAATACACTTTGTCGGTATCTGCCGGATAGCATGTACCGGTGATGACGGCTGAAAGATGTATCTCCGGGCATTTGTCCGCTTCACGGAGTATGATGCCGTATCTGCCGCCAATAATCCGATATAGGTATTCAGATTGCAGGAAAACATGCGGTATCCTTCATCATAAAGTGCAAGAATAATACGGTAGAGTTCCATACGGATATTGTTTTCCCTGAACCGGTCGTATCGGCTTGTCTTTTCAATGGTACAGCCTGTAACGGCAACATTCCTGTCATACATATTTCCATGAGTTTTTTTGTTAATGCCTTGTCCGTAATTACTGTTAAGTACCGAAAAAAGCACGGAACTTAACAAGTCCGAACACAGGCACGACCAAGCGCCTCGCAGGAGACGAGTTAAGTCCGTGCCAATGGATATGACAAGGACTCCGCTCGTTTATTCTCCTGCATTAAAATTGGTCGTTTCGTGTTCGGGAATAAACAGCTAAAAGCTATTCTAATATGTTATCATTCAAATTCTTTAATCTTATAACCTTCTTTTTTTGATTCAACCCTGCAAAAATAGAAAAAAGCCGGGCAACCGCATAGGGATTGCCCGACTTTTTTTGAGAGGAAGTATTCAGGTGTGGGGTGTGGCAGGTCATTCCACCGGCTCGCCGCCATAGCGAAGGCGGCAGATTTCCTTGTGGATTTCACACATGATATGCAGCTGCATCCGCTTGCTGATATGGCGGCTTTGGGAACGCATGAACAGACGGTTTTCTATCAGGCTGCAAAACTTCGTGCCCTCCCTGCTTACAATGCAGACAATCTGATTCTCAAGGAAAAAATCCCTGTCGGTGGAATACTCCACATTAGGGGCTGTTCTTATATACTTCATATACCGGTATTTTAAAAGGTTTTACGGTGGCGGTGTGGGTGGGGTCATCCGGCCCTGCCCTCTGTTCCCTTGGGGGCGGTGAAAAAGATGCGCCGGATGTTGTTTCCGGCACATGGTCATTCTTATCAGGGAAACAGTTCATTGACATTCTTTCCCGACAATCGGACAAGCAGACTTTCGTATTTGTCGTATTGCTTGTTGAATTCATCTTGATACTTGATACAGTATGTCCCGTTTTGGGTCATGAGTTGTTCGGGCAGTTTCCCGTATTTGTCTATCAGTTCCTTCTCTGCAAGAGAACATGCATATTCTTTGATTATGCATAAAATATCTTCTTTGTCCATAATGTTTGAGGATATTGTATTGGAAAAAGAGGGGGGAAGGGGAAATTTTCCCTCCCCCCCCAGTTCTTATTCAAGCGGCTTTCTCGTTATTAGGTACGTGGCAGTCCGTCTGCTTTTCCGCTTTCTTGGCTGCTTTCTTTTCCGCTTTCTTCATTTCCTTTATCCTTTCCTCCAAACGTTCATGCCGTTTCTGATATTCTTCCTCGTGGGTGGCTTTGACAAGTCCGTATTGGTCGGGGAAGTGCATGTTTGCGAAGTCCCTCAGCAGCTTGGATGCGTTGTTGTCTCCGTGGCCGTTCTCACAAAGGAAGTGGCTGATGAAGTCCCGTTTGATTACCGTTTTTTGTGTGTCCGTCAGTTTGGCAACGATTTTCATCCGCTGTTTCTCGTCCAATGCGAAAGGCTGGTCCTTGATGCCGAAAAGCGGGAAATGTCTCCTTTGAAGTTGGGCAAGCATGGCAAAATAAACCATACCGTCTTCGTACTGCGTGAACGAGCTTTCGGGATAGTCGTTCTCACGGACAATCTTTTTCGTATCGGCAACGGTCTTTTCGATGGAAAGCTGTTTGAAACGCTTGTCCCTTTCCTGCAATGTCCCGATAGTGACGGGGGCGGTTTCCTTTCTGTTTATCTCCACGTAGCAGAGTTCGGGTTCTGTCTGTCCCACCTTTACATAGGTCTTTATCCTGCCTTCCTCCTTCATGCGGTCAAGTTCCTCCACCTTTCGGCATATTCCTCGTTTCTGCGCTCAAATGTCTGCACCGCCTGTTCGTACTCTTTCGTTTGGGTGAACTGCTCTTTCTTCGGTGCTTCGGGTGCTTTGGGGAATTCCCTTGCCGATACGTTGTAGTCAAGTTCCTTGATTTCATGCCCTTTCTTGTCCAATTTCTGTAGTGCCATATCGTTACGGCTTCCGTAGTAGGGGCGTGCGACAACCAGTTTCGGATCGGATTTCAAAAGTTTCTCCGTCTCTTTTGCCACATGGGCTGCGTTCTTGGCTTCCAGACATTTGCGGTTGGTGCAGTGTCCGCACCCGTTATGCTCGGCAAAGAGGTTATAATTGGCTGCGTTGTGTACGCATGTCTTGCATTCCGTCTTGTCGAACTTGTATTGCCCAAGGTCGGTGGTATAGTATTTTTCAAAGTATCTTTTGAAGAGGTTCAATGTATATCCCGTCCAATCCTCACCGTTCCCCTCTTTGAGGTGCTTCTCGTACACGTCCTTTTGTATATCGGCTCATAGGTGCTTATCTCCTCGGCTACGCTGACAGTGATTGTTTCATTGTCCAACAGTTCACCGATAGGCGCATAGAGTTCGTTCAGTTTCAATCGGGTATAGATATATTTCTCGTTCCGTCCGAAACGGGCGGTCAGTGAATACATGTCATATCTGCCCTTTTCAAGCAACCGCTTGAACGCTTTTGCTTCTTCAGTGGGGCGTACCTGCTCACGCTGCAAGTTCTCGCTTAACGACATGTCTTCCGCTTCATCGTCCGTCACATTGTTATATATGGTTGCCTTTATGGTCTTTGCTCCTGCAAGCAATGAGGCACGGTAACGGCGTTCACCGTATATGATTTCATAACCGCCCTCAGTGCGTGGGCGTACCGCAATGGCCTGCAAGACTCCCACTTCCCGAATGCTTTCCGCAAGTTCCTGCAATGATGCGTCATTGAACGTCTTGCGGTGGTTGTCCCTGCTTGGGTGTACGGTGGCAATGTCAAGGTCTGTCTCGGCTGTGGCCGTTGCAAGCGGTGTCTTGAACGTGGCCTGTTGCGGTGCTTCTTCCGTAGCCGTGGGCACGTCCTGCGGTGTGAGTAGCGTCATCGGCTTCGGGATGATTGCCAAAGCGGTCACCTTTACTGCATTTTCTTTCTCTGATTTCTGTACGCTGTTCTTCTGTACTTTCTTGTTCGTCTTCATAATGATAAGTTTTAAATGTTGATAATTAATTGAATGGTTTTCCGTCTGAAAGGTATTCCCAACCGTTGGCGTTGCTTTCTTCCGTGAAGTGTTCCAAAGTCCGGGTGCTTTCCATATCATCCCGACAAGCACGGAAAAAACTGTCGAGACATTCGTTCATAAGGCAGTCAAACGTGATATTTTCGGTGGGGGATTTCAAGAACTGATAAATCGGATCAAGAATACAGTTATCTATATAATAGCCCGTAAGGGGACAACAGGCATCTACAAATATCCTGCTTTTTCGTCCTTTCGTCCCTTTCCAAAAATATTTTGGCGTGTATAGGTCGTTCCAATGGTTGTTCATCAGATAGGCCGCCAACCGCCAACCGTTTAGCCTGTCTATGCAGTCTTCCTGCCTGCTGCGGTAGTCATAGCTGTAATTGCATGCGTCATATCTCCAATTACGGCACACAATGCCGAAGCGTTCGCAAAAGGTATTAAGGGTCTGACGGTTCTCGTGTGTCCAACCGTAAAAATATCGGTTGTACAACCATTCGGTGTGTGCTTTCTCTTTGGCTTCCTCGGATAACTCGGTTATCCGATAGAGGGTGTATGTTCTTGTTTCCGTTCTCATGTCGTTACTTTTTTATGGGTTCGTTGATAGGCGGGCGGATTGTTCCGCCCTGCCGTTCATGCTGTCATACGCGGATGCACGTGGCGAGTGCTTCCCTTACTTTCTGCTCCTGCTTCTTGGAATATATCCACCCTGCACGCCTTTTCGCCCTTATAGGTGAGGTTCGCACGGAACAGACCGTTCAAGCCTTTCAGAACGTCCTTTATCGGCTTGGTGTCACCGAATACGGCAATCGCTTCTCGCTGTATTCCACGATTTCAAGACTGAGGGCTGAAAGGTCTGCGGTTGCTGTCGGCTGTTGCGCTTCGGTTTCCCTCTGCGGTGCTTTCATGCAAAGGTTGGCTTCATCCCCTGCGGTATGCGCATACCGTTCTATGAACTTTTCAAGGTCACAGATAGGCTCTTTCTCAACCGTCCAGCCGCTGTACTTGTGTTTGCCCAGATACATGCCGTCCCCCATGCTGTAATTCTCACGGTGTTCGTAATCTGCGTTATATTCCGCTAAGTAGGCCGTTCCCTCGAAATTGGCGGCATGCTTGCGCATTTCCGAAAAGAGGTTGCGTGTATGCTTGGAAAAGCCTAAAATGACGGTTCTTGCTATACTGTAGTCGTAATAGTCCGTATAGCTGTCGCACTCGCTTACCCGTAGCGTGCCGATAATGACCGCCTTTGCATCCGTCGGGACAAGGGGGCGCAAACGCTCCGCACCGATTTTGGCGATACGTCCGTATTCCTCCCTTGCTTCCTTCGCTTTCTTTTCTTCCTCGGCTTTCTTCTCTTTTGCCTTGGTGAGTAAAGCGGCTGTTTCCAACGGATCCAAGAACTTGGGGTTCGCATCATCGTAATAGATGCCTATCCCGAATTTCTCCGACAACGGGCAGATAAGGTCGGAAGTGTGAAACTCGTATGTCCGCAAATTGACAAGATGATAGGTTATTCCCCACTTGTCACGGGTTACTTCATACACGACATAGCTGTCATAGCTGTAGCCTTCCAATACTACCACTTGATTGACTGAAACGGTCTGAACGTCCCTGTCGTAACTTCTGTTAGCTCCCAATAAATGCACTTTAGTCATAATGATTTAATTTTAAAATGATTAATATTCTGTCAGAGTATCACGCAAAGAACAAGGATGAAAAGAGCGAGCGTGCAAAGGATGCGCCACAAGGCACGGATGAGGAAGACCACCACCGCCAAAACGGCCAACATGGGCAACCAACCACCCAAACCAATCGCCACACCACCAAGAAAGGCACACACGAAACGCACTGCCACATAGACCACGAAGCCGACCAGCGACCACTTCACCCAATTTTTAATGCCGGTTGGAGCGGAGCCGAAGCCTCGTTTCCAATCCTGCCGTATTTCAATTCTCTTTTTCATAACATTGACTTTTTTTTTTATGCCTTGTCGGTGGCTTCACCTTGCTCGTTTCAGGGGGCGGATACGGACGGGGAGAAAATATGCAAGGCTTTTGGTGAAAAATTCAACCGCCCGGCTGGACGGATTGAAAAATTTTCGCCAAAACCCGCAGGGCGCGAAGCGGCCTTGCAGATTTTTAGGGGTCCCGTCCGTAGCTTCGCACCCTGAACCCGGCAAGGTGGAGCTACTGACGGGATAAATAAAAATGGGAAAATCGTTATATGGGAAAAAGAGAATTGAAATGCGGCAGGATTCGGGGCGGGCTGTATTCAATGGCTTTTATGATGATTATCGCAAAAAATATATCAACTCTAATTATTTAAATATATAGATGCTTAAAATGTAATCTTTTTATTTGTAAAAGAATCAATGATATAAAAAGCAACTATTCTATATGAAATCATAATAGAATAATTGCTTGAATAAAAGGATGTACTCGTTGAGCGGAAAAATTATGTCAAAATTATTATATTATTCATACCTTACAAATCAACACATACAGAGATAATCTTATCTTTTAATTCCACAAAACCACCTTTTATACTTATTTTTTTTTCTTCACCATTTTCTGAAATGTATCTTATTTCACCACTTGAAAGAGTGGCCACGACATAATTATGGTTGGAAGTAATTGCAAACGGGCCATCTTTTCCTGGTAATATTATATTTGTAACGTTTACATTATACATTTTTTGATTCGTATAGATAATGTTTAATCTTAAGACTTTCATATGTATTCTTTTATTTATTATGGATTAGCATCCTTCGATGTATCATCTTTCCATCCTCCTCCTAAAGCATGATAAAGATTAATCACTGCTTGTAACTGTTCAAACCGGTCACTGACTTGTAGAAGCTGTGCACTAAACAAACTTTGCTGTGCCGTCAATACTTCGAGATAAGTGGAAGTTCCAAGTAAGAATAATTCCGTGGTGGAATCAACAGATTTTTCCAAAGAACTGACTTGAATTTCTCTTTGTACTCCCTTTTCTCCGGCAGATTGGAACATATAGAGTGCATCACTCACTTCCGCTCCAGCATTGAGCAGACTTTGTTTGAAAGAAAGTAACGCTTCTTCCTGTTGTGCTTTAGCAATTTTAAGGTTGGCAATATTTTTACCTTTATTAAATAGAGGTTGGACTAATGAACCGATAGCGGAAAGCAGAAATTTGCCTGGATTAAGAATACTTTCGCCCACGTTGTTTGTCCATCCGGCAGTTCCGTTTATCGTAATGCCCGGGTAAAATGCCGAACGTGCGGCATTAGTTCCATAATAAGCCATCGCCAATGACATTTCTGCCTGTTTCACATCAGGTCTGTTAGAGAGTAATTGAAGAGGAACGCCCGATGAAAAGCGTGTAGGTAGCGGAATGTTCTCCAATTTGTTCCGGTCTATATGTTGGGGATTATCCCCCAACACGACTGACAATGCGTTTTCTATTTCCCTAATCTGACGTTTCAAATCAGGAATATCGGCTTCTACCGACCTATAGTTGGCCTCACTCTGAGTAACGGCAGCCTCGTTTGTCATACCCGCCTCTTTCATCTCACGCATAGTCTTGACGCTTTCTTTCCAGTTCTCCGCTGTCACCTCGCTTATAGCCAATTGTTTATCAAGCATCAGCAAAGTGTAATAACTATTGGCGATGGAAGTAATCAGCTGGGTTTGCACGGCTTGTTTGTATGCCTCACTCTGTTCAAGTGCCGCTTTTGCTTTGCGTTTGGCATTGAGTAATCCACCGAAAATATCTATTTCCCAGCTTGCGGTAACGGGAAGTTGATAGGATCTGGTAACCGCTTGTTTGTCAAAACTTGAAACAGTCCCTTGTGGAACCAGGCTGATTCCCGGTAAATAAGCAAGTTTGGATGATAGTAATGTTGCTTCTGCCTCTTCAATGCGTAAGCGGGCTATCTGTAAGTCTGTATTGTTTGTCAGTCCCTTTTCAATCAGACTCTGTAATTGGGGGTCAGTGAATACCTCACGCCAAGAAAGGCTGCCGAAGTTGAGTGTGTCCACTTGCGGAATATCCGGTTTACGGTACAAACTGTCAGTTGGCAGTTCAGGACGTTCATATGATTTATAAATGTGGCAGCTGCTTAAGGAGCAGACCGCCAACAAATAAATGGCAATTTTATATTTCATACTTTTATATTCTTAATTTTTCTGATGCATTACTTGTATTTCCTTAGGCTTTCTGCCATAACCTTTTCCTCTATCCATTGGAAGGCGATGAAGAATACCGGAACAACAAATAGTAACGCCAGTGTTCCGATAATCATACCTCCCACAACTCCAGAACCCAAAGAACTGTTTCCTTTGGCACCGACACCCGTCGCAAACATCAAAGGCAACAGGCCGAATATCATGGAAAAGACAGTCATAAGAATAGGACGTAAACGTACCATAGCCGCCGTTAGTGCCGACCATGTGAGACTTAATCCCAGCCGTCTTCGTTCGGTTGCGTATTCCGTCAGAAGGATTGCTGTTTTGGATAACAGTCCAATCAACATAATCAATCCGGTTTGCAAATAGATGTTGTTTTCCAATCCCATGATTCGGGCAAAGATAAAGCTACCCGCCAATCCGAACGGAACAGAAAGAATAACGGCAAATGGTACAAATAGGCTTTCATATAATCCGCAAAGAACTAAATAAATCAACACAATACAGATGGAGAAGACAATGATGGTGTTATTTCCCGTTCCGGCTTCCTCGCGGGTGATGCCACCAAAATCATACCCATATCCTGACGGAAGAACCTCTGCTGCCACTTCCCGAATGGCTTTGATGGCATCGCCCGAAGAATACCCGTCTGCGGCTGAACCGTTCACTGATATACTACTGAACAGATTAAAACGGGCAACAGATTCAGCTCCATATACCTTTGTTAAAGTCACAAACTGATTGAGCGGAGCCATATCACCATTTTCTGTCCGGACAAATATGTTCTTCAACGATTCCTTATTTAAGCGATACTTTGGATCAGCCTGTATCATAACCCGATAGAGCTTCGTGAACCGGTTGAAGTTGGAAGCATAAGAACCACCGTAATAACCACCCATAGCATCCAGCACATCATTGGGAGAAACTCCCGTCTTCTTACATTTCGCCGCATCCACATCCACCAGATATTGAGGGAAGTTGATATTGAAAGCGGTCTGTGCCGCCGCCACTTCCGGACGTTTACGCAGTTCTGTTATAAATTTTTGGCATACCTCATATAAATCGTTCAGTGAACCGCCTTTCTTGTCTTGTATATAACATTCGAATCCGCTACTTTGTCCGTATCCCGGAATCATCGGTGGAGTAAAAACCAATGCCTGCGCATCATTTATGTCTCCGATTCGTTGGTAAATGGTATTTGTTAAAGTCTCCACGCTGTTCTCTTCTCCCGGACGTTCATCCCAATGCCGCAGTTTGAGAATAAACATACCGTATGACGAACCCTTGTCCGAAGTCATACCTGAGCCGGCTATCTTGGAATAATGTTCTATTTGGGGAAGATCCTTTATCTGTTCTTCTATCTTGTCCATGACACGTCCGGTTTCTTCGATAGAGTTTCCTGGTGCAGTAATCACATCGATATAAGCGGTGCCTACATCTTCTTGTGGAACAAGTCCGGTTTTGGTCGTATTCATCAACACAGTCAGCAATATGACAAAACTTCCCAGTGACGCCCAACTCAGCCAGCGGTGCTTGATAAAAAACATGATACCGGTCTTATATCTCGCTTGCAGATGGCCGAACGAAGTCTCGAATGCCATACGGAACCGTTCGGAGAACCCTTTTCTGACTTTTCCGTCTGACTTGGGGCGCATAATGAGCGAACACAATGCCGGACTAAGTGTCAATGCATTGACAGCCGAAATACCCACCGCCACCGCCATAGTCACACCGAATTGTGTATAGAATGTACACTCGTGCCGCCCATAAACGCTACGGGAATGAATACCGCCATAAATACCAGTGTACAGGTAAGAATTGCCGATGTAATTTCACGCATGGCATCTACAGAGGCCAGATAGGAAGATTTATAACCGATGTCAAATTTTGCCTGGACAGCCTCTACCACAATAATGGCATCATCTACGACCACGCCAATAGCCAGTACGAGGGCAAAAAGAGTTAACAGATTGATGCTGAATCCGGCTATGGCGAGAAAAGCAAACGTACCCACCAGAGATATGATGATAGCTACCGATGAAATTAGTGTAGAGCGTAGGTTTTGTAAAAAAACGTATGTAATGAGTACGACCAATATGATAGCTTCTATCAGCGTCTTGATGATTTCATGGATACTTGCATCCAAAAAATCCTTTGTGCTCATCAGATGGGCAATTTTGACACCTTTTGGAAGTTCCTTCTCTATGGTTTCGAGATAATCGTTTATTTCACCCACTACTTCATTGGCATTGGAACCTGCTGTCTGAAATATCATGCAAGTGGCTGCCGGATGCCCGTCTATCTGTCCGTTGATAACATAGTTCTGTGCACCCAGCTCAATGGTTGCCACATCTTTCAAACGGAGAACCTCTCCGTTGGGTAACGACCGGATAACCATGTTTCCAAACTCTTCGGGTTTTTCGAGCCGCCCTTTGTATTTCATTGTGTATTGGTGTACGTTTTTGGAATTTTCCCCCAACGAACCAGTTGCAGCCTCCAAGTTCTGTTCTTCCAACACTTTTTCAATGTCGGAAGGTATCAGCTTGTATTGCGCCATCACTTCGGGGTTGAGCCAGATGCGCATGGAGTAATCGGCACCCATGTTCACAATCTCACTGATTCCGGCAATACGCAATAATGCAGGTTGTATATTGATTTTCATGTAATTGTTCAGGAATGTCTGGTCATATTTGTCGTCTTCACTGTACAACCCAAAAATCTTTAACAGACTGTTTTGTCGTTTGATAGTTGTAACTCCAATCTGTGTCACTTCCGATGGAAGCAGACCGGTAGCTTTGCTTACGCGGTTCTGCACATTGACAGCAGCCATATCAGGGTCTGTACCTTGTTTGAAATAGACATTAATCGTGGCATCTCCCGTATTGGTGGCTTCGGAAGTCATATAGGTCATATTCTCCACACCGTTGATACTTTCTTCCAAAGGTACAATGACTGATTTCTGAATAGTCTCCGCATTGGCACCGGTATAGGAAGCGGATACCATAACCGTAGGCGGAGCTATATCTGGATATTGCTCTACCGGTAAGGATGAAAGCCCGATAAAACCTATCAGCAGAATGGTGGCGGAGATGACGATGGACAGTATGGGACGGTCTATAAATCTTTGTACATTCATAATTCAGATATTTTTAAGGGTTAGACACCTGTGTGGAAACGCTGATCTCCACACCTTCCTTTAACGTTCCCACTCCTTCGGTCACAATGATATCGCCTTCCTGCAAACCATCGCTGACTATATAGTTCTGTCCATCGTCTATCGGGAAGATGGTAATCAAGGTCTCTACGGTCTTTCCGTCTACCACCTTATACACATATACTTTATCTTGCACCTCGTAAGTGGCAGTTTGGGGAATAACGATACAGTCTGTCATGTTATACGGAAAAATGAGCGTTCCGCTACCACCGCTCGGAATGACGTGTTCCTCATTCCTGAAGGTGGCACGTAAACTGATGGCACCAGTGGAACTGTCTATCATGCTGCTTACGGCATCTATCCTTCCCTTGTAGCATATTTGCTGCCGTCACTAAGTATCAGCTCCACTTCCGGCATTTGCTCAATGGCTTTTTCCAATGACCCCGACAGTCTTGAAAGATTCAGAATCTCCCGTTCTGTCATGGAAAAGTAAGCGTATATTTCGGAATTGTCCGATACGGAAGTCAACGGTGTGACAATGGAAGGATTGACCAAAGCCCCAACTTTATAGGGAATCATGCCGATTTTTCCATTTACTGGACTCTTCACAACAGTATAGGAAAGATTGTTTTGTGCGTTCTTCAGTTCAGCCCGTGCCAATGCAAGTGCGGCCTCATTACCGTGTAGCGTATTGGCTGCGGTTTGTTTCTCCAGATAAGAGATGATATTCTTATGAAACAGGTTCGTTTTGCTCTCCGAAGTCATACGGGCGGTTGCCACATTTGCCTCGGCTACTTTCACATTCGCTTCAGCAGTTTCCAGAGCAGCCTGATAGGGTACCTGGTCTATGATACAAATAGTTTGTCCCTGATGCACCGTAGCACCTTCTTCCACACAAAGTTCGGTAATGGTACCTGATACCTGCGGGCGGATCTCCACATCCTGCTTTCCACGTAGCGTGGCCGAATAACGGCTGTCAAGTCTTTGTGAGGTACGACCAATTGTCATTGTTTCGTATTGGGTGGAAGAGCTGGTTATTTCATGTTTCCCACCACATGCACTCAGCAATAGAATACTCATAGCCGGAAATATCATTGCTGTAAATCTGAATGTTGATTTTATTTTCATTATCTGATAATGTTAGTTAATTGAGCAATTAAAGATTATATTTTCCTGTCAGCCGGCAGTCCTTAACAGAACTATTGACAAAGAATCGGAATATACCTTGTGGAAGTTTCCAACAGTCGGCTGTTTCATCATATCGTTTTAAATAAGACAGCGGAATATGGACGGTCACAGTCTCTGTTTCTCCCGGCTGCAATATTTGTGTTTTGGCAAATCCTTTCAGTTCTTTTGTCGGGTAGTTCTCGTTTTTATCAGGAAAAGACACGTACACCTGAACCACCTCTTTACCGGCTCTGTTTCCGGAGTTGATTATTCGGCAGGATATTTCAACAACGTCCTCTTTCTTTTCAATGCTTAAATTGCCATAGTCAAATGTCGTGTAAGACAAACCGTATCCAAATGGGTAAGACACAGGTTTGCCAAAAGTGTCATAGTAGCGGTAACCAACAAACAATCCCTCTTCATAACGGGTACTGTCTATGCTTTCCTTGTGCCCTGCAAGCGGAAAATTGGAAGCAGACGGAACATCCTCATAATTGACGGGCCATGTCATGGGTAATTTTCCTGATGGGGTAACAGTTCCGGTCAGTATGTCGGTTACGGCATTCCCGCCTTCTTGCCCGGCAAGCCAGGCTACAAGTATGGCATCCGGCTGTTCCTTCCATGAGAATGTCTCTAATACGCCGCAAGTATTAAGAATTACTATTACTTTTTTCCCTTTCTGATGAAAAGCGGTACATACATTTTCAATCAGTTTCTGTTCTGTCTGCGAGAGTAAAAAATCATCAGTGATGTTACGGTCATGAAATTCTCCGGAAATACGTCCGATAGTTATAACCGCCATATCCTGGCAAGAGGCTTGTGCCTGAATAAGCGTATCGGAAAGTTCCATTTCCGCAATACGCTGCACCGGATCGTCAAATTGCCTTTCAGGAAGCGCATCGGTTTCTTTCTTGATATATGTATCATATAGTTCAGCCAGTTTTTCATTCCACTGGAATCCAGCCTGTTTCAAACCTTCTGCCAGAGAAATTGTGTAGGCACGGTTAACATCTCCGCTGCCTGTACCACCGGGTATGAAATCATAAGAAGAGATACCGAACAAGGCTATACGGCTTGTTTGGGATTTATCCAAAGGGAGTGTCAGGTTGTCATTTTTCAACAACACCATCCCCTCTGCGGCTGCCATACGGCTGGTACGGGCATTTGCCACCAAATCAACTGTATTCGTATAGTTATATTGTTGAAAACGGGGTGTTTTGATAATCAGTTCCAGTATTCGTTGTACGCTCCTGTCAAGAATATGGGTAGAGAGTTTTCCGTTATCAACTGCATCTTTAAGAACTTTATACTGTTTTTTCAAACCAGGCATCAGCAAGTCATTTCCTGCAATCGTCTGTTTTACGGCATCCTGTCCGCCAAACCAGTCAGTCATGACCAGACCTTTGTATCCCCATTGCCGGCGAAGAATAGAATCGAGCAATAGACTGTTTTCTGAGGCATATTCACCGTTCACCTTATTATAGGAACTCATTACTGTCCATGGAGTGGATTCACGTATGGCTATCTCGAAAGGTTTCAGGTAAAGTTCGCGCATGACATAGGGGGAGACAAGAACATTGTTCCCCGTTCTGTTTGTCTCTTGATTATTCAAGGCAAAGTGTTTGAGTGAAGTGCCCACACCATTTTGCTGAATCCCCTGAATCATGGCAGAGGTGAGTTTCCCAGCAAGTATCGGGTCCTCGGAATAATATTCGAAGTTACGTCCGCAGAGCGGGTTGCGCATGATATTGGTGGCAGGAGCCAGCAGGATGTCCACGCCATATTCGAGGGTTTCGTTACCTATGGCATTTCCTACTGACTTTACCAATGGTGCATTCCATGTGGAAGCGAGCGACGTGGCTACAGGGAAATGCGTGCAGTAGAAGGTGTTGTCTGTCCCCGGTCGTTTCGGTCAATCCGAAGTCCAGCCGGCCCATCAGCCAACACGATGGACGGGATGCCTAAACGGGGAATGGCATGGGTGATTCCTGCCGCTCCCGGTACGATCTTTTTGGTAAAGCCTATGGTAGCGGAAGGAATACTGTCGGGTGTATCTTCATCGCCGAAGCCAACCAACAGAGCAACCTTTTCGTCAATGGTCATGGCGGAAATAATTTCATTTATAGGAGATTTCCCAAATTGGGGTTGATGCTGTGCAGACATACTACCAAATACTCCGAAAGTACATACTGTTAAAATTGAAAGTTTCTTATTCATAAATGTTCTATTATTAATAATGTAATCGCCTTCTCATTTAAGCTCTCAAAAACGTTGGTGCAAAAGTGGACTAAAAACTTGGGAAGGATTGGTCTGATAAGTTCAAGTAGGTTTGCCTGAGAAAGTCAGCCGGAAAATAGAAACATGAACTTATAAATCAAATAAGATTGAACTTACGGGACAAATAATTCCGCTTCAAATCCTTCATCTTTGCAGTGTTCAATTTAAAAGAAAAAGAATATGAAAAAGAATTTGATTTTAGCCATTATCGCATTGTCTGGCACAATGTTCATGGCACAGGCTCAAACAGTGGAAAATGATACGGTCAAAGTAAAGACAGATACGACCGAGGTAAAGAAACCTGTAAATAAAGAGATTGCTCATCAGGGTGCAGTCGAAGCATTGAACCGGTGTGACTTTGTACTTCAGGCTCATGATATGGCTTCGGTTAAAACAAGAGCAACAGCTAAACTCGATTCGGCAGCAAATTTCCTTGCCGTAAAAGGGAATAAAGGATTGCTACAAATAGCTCCTCCTGCTGAAAAAGGTGACAGTACCCCCATATCGGCATAACAATGAAGATGGATATTCTCTCCTGCAATGTAGAAACTGACAAACGCGGTAATGTAACATGCATGTTGTCAACACTGCTGGATGGTACTCCTAAAGATTTCAAAATAAAACTGAACAAGAAAAACAATAAAGCCGTTGCGGAATATGAAGGAAGCACATTTGCTTTTATTGGCGAATTGTTGCCAGGGGAAGTGGCGGATATACATATAGGAGAAAACAAGGGGTAATATTCTTGCCTTCGTACTCTTTATTATCTAACCCCGTTTCATAAATTTTCCTCACTCCTGGTTGTATCTATAATATACAATCGGGAGCTTTTTATTGTCCGTTTTAAGAATATTTATAGAGGTACTGAAGGATTAATGAGAAATAGGCAACAACAAATGAACTGAAGATAAACTTGGTTGGACTAAAGATATATAAACATATCTGAACGCTATACAATGAATTAAACAAACAGTATATCTTGTGTGTAGTAGCCATATTTTTATGAAACCTATTGAAAATGTATTACCTGTCTTATACTATATCTTGAAAGGACTTTTTGGTAATTTTCCTGTAAAATGAATGGCATCTTCCATCCGGTAGGATTCGGAAGATGCCGTCTGAGTTAAAAGATTTGGAATATCCTTCCTTTATTCGATGAAGGAAGCCAGTTAAAACAAAACTGTTTGTCTTTTGATCTTGTTGAGAACGAATAATTGCAAAGTCAATGCTGCACCGAGCAATGTACCTAAACAATCGGCACAAAAGTCTTTTATGTCACAACTTCTGTAGCCAGAAACCCCTTGTAGCAGTTCTATCACTCCTCCGGTCAGTATGCCCGCAAGTAATGTGACCAAAATAAATACCATATACTGCGGCAGGCTTTTCTTATTTCTCCCAAATGCGTGTATTGCCAATATGGGAAATGGAAAAAACATCAGCAGATGCACGATTTTGTCATTTCCAAATCCCGGACAGACTGTTACGGAAGTATTGATATAATTAATGTAACTTCCGGTAACAGTATCCGGATTTGAATCGGCAAAGCATAATGCCAGCACTGCTGATATGTAGGTGGCAAAAATGAGTCTATGTATAAGTGAACGGTCCATATATTCAGAATGTAAATCCCACACGGATACCCCAGTTGTTCATACCATCCATATCATGATAGAATATCTTGCCTCGATTACCCGCATAACTGTAATAAGCTGCAAGATTGATTCCCACATATTTGTGTCTGAATGGAAACACATTGACACCTACTTCCGGAGAGGCATAGATACCCCACGACTTGTCATTATAAAAATACAACTGTTGAACAGATTCGGCATCAAGGTAATTTACACCTAATTTGGCACCGATATATGGTTGCCAGTGTGATCTCCATGCAAAGCGATAGCGCAGTGATACTCCGAATGGAATTTGGATGGAAGAACGTACCTGATCAGTATTTACGGAAGTAGTACCTTCGGTAAATGTCTGCCGGGGGACATACTCGCTTCGTGTATTCAGGTTAATGAAACCTCCTAACGAAATGTTTGGGGTCAGGTAATAACCGGCATCCAGGTAAAGTCCCAGGTCATTCATTTTGTCGGTGAATCCGGAATTGACAGGAAAGTCAAACTGCCAGCCGATTTGATAGTAAGCTCTCGGATTTATTTGGGCTTTGGCAACATGTGGCATCAGGCAGAAGGCCAGTACCAATGGCATCAATAATCCAGTTGTGTTTTTTCTTATTCTTTTAGCATCCATGATATTATCTCCTTAATTTGAATGGTTAGTAATATATTCCGATTGTTTAAAAGACTGTTCTATTCCACGTGCCGCCAATGTTATATTGAGGACATCGGAGTTATGTAACAGACCGGTCTGATAACTTTGCCATACGACAGGCAAGCGCTTGTCTGCGCCTTGCTCGGCCTCAGATTCAACATATCCGTCAAGCAGTGCCCTGTGCTAACACTGAAGCTGACCGGATACGGATAATACCAGTATCCCCAATTTCCCCAATAAAAAGGACTCCAATAACCGGCAAATCCCCACCACCAATAAGGTGAAGCGGTGTATCCCACGAAATGGCAGGTACTGGCAATATATGTCATTTGTAATCCCAAGTCGGCGTTCTCCTTGCTTGCCGCACGACTGTAACCCCGTTCTTGCATGTTACGGCGGCAGGCGTTCAGGATTGGTCCGGCTTGCAGACTGTCGAGATACTGCGGTTTCTCATCTTTTCCGATGGACAGAACACTGTCTGCCAGGTAATATGACTGAAACTGACTGAAATCCGTTTCCGGATCATAATCAGTCATTACGCGATAGTCAGCATCCAGTTTATTCACTTCTTCATCTTTTTGGCAGGAGTATAGGGTTCCTGCCAGGAGTATGAATACCCCTATGTACAATTTAGCTGTCATACTTTTCTTGGTTAGTTTGTTTAATGATCAGAAAGTTGTTCCTTTAAATACGGAACTTTCCTTGAACGGAACCAGTCGCCCGTCCAATGTAACATTGAGAGAGTTGAAATTGGAGATAATCGTTGCTGTGGCACGGTTGTCCGAAGGACTGAGTGTCACTGTAACTTGTGCCGATATACCATTTCCGGTGACATTCATGGAAAGGCGGGTGATGCCTTTCTTGTCTGTTTCCATTTTCAATCCGGTCGGAGTGCCTTCCACTGTGATACCACCCACACCGTTAGGACCGCCGCCTGACTGGAACGGTGAGATTTGTACGGTCGTTTTTCCATCATGCAAGGCAATGAAGTTGGTGGTAGAATTTACATATCCATGTTCACCATGCTTTAGTGTCAGTTCGTCACTTTCCAGTACAAACTCTTTCCTATGCAAAGCATTTTCGGCCTTTATATGGACAACCGAATCCATCAGGTGCCGTTCCTGTCTGGCTATTAAACGTGCATTCTCAACAGAATCTTTCCATTGTTGCAATTCACTTTTCTTTTTCTCCTGGGCATTAGTGTATCGCTCCTGTTATAAAAAGAAGGAGCAAGATTCTTTTAAAACATTTTGCTACCATATGTTATCAAATATTTAATTGTTTACGGTAGCAAAATTCATCATTTCGGACAATTAGTTCTTGTCTGTAAATGTCAAAGCCATTTGCCTTTAGAAGTCTATGACGATAGAATATTTCAGGGTCACTGATTCCTGAACTCTTTTGGAGTCATTCCCACATACTGGTGGAATACGCGAGAGAAGAATGAAGGGTTCGGGTAATTCAGTTTTTCCGATATTTCGGTAATACTGATGGTCGTTGAACGTAATAACAGCTTGGCTTCACGCATAATGAACTCAATTACCCAAAAATGAAAAGTCTGTCCGGTGGATTTCTTCAGTACACGCATCAGATACTTGTCCGATATATATAATTTATCGGCGTAAAATGAAACAGACCGTTCTTCCCTATAATGCTGATGGAGTAGAAAAAAGAATGATCTGTCAATTCGTCTTGTCGTGTATTCGATACCGACACATTTTTACCGGAATATAGCCTGCTGATTTCAAGAATAAAGGAAAACAGCAATCCTTTGGTAATGGCAATGTACTCATTGCTTTCCTGATAACGTTCAGCTATCAGGTCATAGTATTTCTTCACCAGTTGCATCTCTTTATCTTTTAGCTGTAAGCAAGGTTTTTTTCCTACATATTCTGAAATATCTGCCTTTAGTAATAAAGGAAAATCCGAAAGGAATTCAAACTCGAACCAAAGATATTCAAGTAGCAAATCTTCTGTATGGGACATTTGTCTGACCAGATGGTTTGGATACAGATATATCAATGTTCCGGTATGTATCAAATGGTTCTTCCCGTCAATTTCAATCATGGCTCTACCTTGTAAAACTATAGCGAGAAAAATCTTATTTGAGGGAGTACGTTCCGCTTCCTTTTCCGGAAATAATACGGATAAATGTCTGGTGGAAGGACATATTCCAAACTTGTTTGTCATATCTTTATTAATTGGCATCGAGTATAATATAAGTAAGTTCATACAAATATAAAAGGATTTTACGGATTATTGTTTATCTGCTTGCAAATATCACGAAATGGACAATAACAAATTTGTCTCTCAGATTCAAAGCTGTTTGCAGGAGAAAGTCAGACTAAAATAGATTTCTCTAATCAATATTTGGTTACTATCCGGACAATCCAGACATGGAAATGGACAAAAGGATGTGACAGAATGTTATGAACTTTGCAGCAGAAAATAAAAGTATAAATAAGTTATGATAAAAGAAACCTTAAACTCAAAACTGTATATCCTGGTTGTTATCGGGATTGTTTCAGCTTTCGGTCCGTTTGTGACCGACTTTTACCTGCCTGCCTTCCGGTGCTGGCCGGATATTTTGATACCACGCATCGCTCGTACAGCTTAGCCTGACTTTTAGTATGGTTGGATTGGCCGTCGGACAGTTGGTTATCGGGCCATTGAGTGACAAGTACGGACGTAAAAAACCATTAATGGCCTCCCTTGTCCTGTTTTGTATATCCACAATAGGTTGTTTATACGCTTCGGATATATATGTATTTATCTTCTTCCGATTGTTACAAGGATTGTCTGGAGCCGGTGGAGTGGTTATTTCCAAATCCATCGCCACGGATCTCTACGAAGGGAGAGAGCTTACCCGCTTTTTTTCCATGCTTAGCTCCGTGCAAGGCATTGCCCCGGTTTTGTGCCCCCGTATTGGGGGGTGGTTTTATTGGAAGTGACTGACTGGAAAGGTATTTTTTGGATATTGGTATTGATAGGCATATTATTGATTATGGCATTGGCCTTTTTTAAAGAGTCCTTGAATAACGAGCAGCAACAACATTGCGGTGTGTTTGCCACATTTCGGAACTATATACTGTGTTTCAAAATGCCCAGTTTATGCGCTATGTATTGGTGCAAGCGTTCGCTATGGGAGTGATGTTTACATATATTGCTGCTTCTCCCTTTATTTTTCAGGAGCATTTTAACATGTCCCCGCTGGCGTACAGCCTGTGTTTCGGCGCCAATGCGATAGCCATAATGCTGGGCAGTCTGATGGTTTCATTATTCCATGACGCAACCGGTGCATTACGTGTAGGTTCTATTGGATTCGGGATAATGAGTTTGTTTGTAGCCGCAGCTTTATTTTTCTCCACTTCCGTGTGGCCGGTGGAATTATCACTGTTTGTTTTTATGCTCTGCTTGGGAATAATATTGCCAAGTTCTACAACACTTGCTCTTGATTTGGAGAGAAAGAACTCTGGAAATGCATCTGCATTACTTGGATTTTTGATGTTCCTGTTCGGTGGAGTGCTTTCTCCATTAACCGGATTGGGAAATATGCTCTATACAACCGGCATTATCATCGTTGCTTGTTGTATCGGTACATGGTTTTGCAATCATATTGCAACCTCGCATATCACTTTAAAGGTAACCAAACAATAAAGGAGATTCACAAATGAAAAATAAAATGATTCCAGACTATCCCATTATGTATAAAATGAGTTTCACCAAAGGGCAGCCTATGAAATTCCAATTTGATGATTTCTTATTCTCATATGTCTATTCGGGAGAAGGAACAATGTGTGTGTCGGGGATTAATCACTCGCTGAGCAAAGGATTCGGCTGGATATTGGCACGTAACGAACATATTTCATTTCACACGGAGAGTTCCATGCAAGTAGTACATATCCGCATATCGGAAGAGGCTGTAACAGAATATCTGTTACGTGCCGCGTCTCCGGCTATGACAGATGCAGAAAAAGAAGTGGAAAATGAAGATATAAATGTAATGACAGTAGCCAATCATGTACTCCTTCAGGGTCTGATATCAGGCATTAAAGCCGGTGTTGATAATAATTTCCGGGCTAACCAACCATTGACTTATCTCAAGATACAGGAGTGCATAAATGTCCTGACCTATCTCCGTCCAGGATTACATAATTGGTTTTCTCGTATGAACAGCCTACAGAGAATTAATCTGAAAGATTTCATGGAGTGTCACTATCAGGATAACCTGCCATTGGAACAACTGGCGCAGGCTTCCGGACGTAGCTTATCTACATTCCGCAGAGACTTCTTAAAAGTGTTTGGTACGACACCCGGAAAATGGTTGTTGACAAAGCGACTGGAAGAAGCTATGTACTCATTAAAGAAAAGAAAATCAAGCCGTCAGAATTTCTATTGGATTTAGGATTTGAAAGTTTCTCACATTTCTCCCGTAGTTTTAAGGCGTATTTTGGCATACAACCCTCCATTCTGTTAAAAGAAAGTATAGTAAAATAGAAATGAAATTTAAATAAAATATAAGTATATGAATAAGGAGTATATATTTGATGCTGCGGTGTCATTATTCCGCCATCAAGGAATCAGAGCAACCCGTATGGATGATGTCGCAGAGTTTTTACACATGTCCAAACGTACATTATACGAACAATTTCCAAGTAAAGAGGAATTTATTGTTGCATGTATAGAATATGAAATGAAAAAGGAACTGGAAACAGTGGATAGATTGGAGTATAAAATGAATTCTCCATTAAAATTTATGTCCAAACTGTATTTACACTCCATTCCGCTATTTAAGTTCTTTTCATCCATCTTTCTTCAAAGATTTAAAGAGATTCCCTTCATGCAATAAAAAGTTAGATCATTATATTTCAATACTTAGAATTAAATTCAATGAGATATTATTGGAATGTATTCATTTGGGATTATGTGTAAAGGATTGCGATACGTTTCTATTCTCTGCATTTTTGAGTATTCGGTTTGGAAAATAATTAAAAATGGTGTTATTTACCCTCAAAAAGAAAAGACTCCTGGTCTTTCTAATTTCGTTATTAAATCCATGCTTATGGGATATATGACAGATAAAGGGAAAGAGCATATTATTTCTATATAAATAATGGATTTTATAAGTAAAACCATATATTAAATAGAAAAGACAGAGATGGGAGTCGTATTAGTGGTTGAAGATAACCGAGCATATGCTCATACTGTTGTGAGTTGGTTAAAGAATAATAATATAGGTGCTTATTATGTATTGTCAATGGATGCAGCAAAATCTTTTTTATGCAAGAATGAAGTACATATGGTATTCTCAAATTCTAAAATTGAAAAAGCCACGGCAATACAACTGTTGGAATGGATGAAAATAGAAGGGTATTATATTCCATTCTTTATTATGGCAGAGCATATTGATATACAAGAGATAGTGGATGCTATAAAGAAAGGAGCCGAAAATTATTTTCAAAAGCCAATTCAAAACAGAAAAAATACTTAGTATTATCAATGATGTGTTAGGACGCAAAAAAAAGAAATACTAAAATGAAACAGGAATTTTATATGGGGCAAAGTCCTTTATTTTTAAAAACTGCAATTATTATATTCGAATTAGTAGCTCCAGCAGATATGACCGTATTAATAAC
>ENA-OQCE01000349-OQCE01000349.1-human-gut-metagenome-genome-assembly--contig:-NODE-349-length-22933-cov-5.082873_pt1 | contig 22933 bp, 33 predicted proteins | sample MGYA00242495_ERZ504572 | MGnify/ENA primary metagenome ERZ504572 (study PRJEB26092, sample SAMD00036228) | human gut metagenome | host: Homo sapiens | study: EMG produced TPA metagenomics assembly of...
GTAACCAGAATCCTCTTGTCCATGTGTACCGCTATGTGACCGAAGGAACCTTTGACGCATACCTCTGGCAGACGGTGGAGAATAAGCAAAAATTCATTAGTCAGATCATGACTTCTAAATCGCCGGTACGCTCCTGCGATGATGTGGATGAAACCGCCCTCAGTTTTGCAGAGATCAAGGCTTTGTGTGCCGGAGACCCACGTATCAAAGAGCGCATGGATTTGGATGTGGAGGTATCCCGCCTGAAGCTGATGAAAGCCGACCACCAGAGCAAGCAATATCGTCTGGAGGACCAGCTGCTCAAATACTTCCCGGAGGAGATTGAAAAGCACAAAGGCTTTATCAAGGGCTTTGAATCCGATCTGGAGGTTTTGGCAGCGCACCCGCACCCGGAGGACGGTTTTGCTGGTATGGAAATCCGTGGCGATCTGCTGACCGATAAGGAGAACGCCGGCGCAGCCTTTTGGATGCCTGCAAGGAGGTCAAAACCTCCGATCCGGTGCAGATCGGCAGCTACCGGGGATATGCCATATCCGTGGAATTTTCCGCTTGGAAACAGGAGTATACGCTCCTGCTGAAAGGACAGATGACCCACCGGGCAACCCTTGGTACAGACCCTCGCGGAAATCTTACCCGTATCGACAATTCCCTCGCTCAGATGCCCCAGCGTCTGGAGGCGGCAAAGGCCCAGCTGGATAACCTCTATCAGCAGCAGGCTGCCGCAAAGGAGGAAGTCGGAAAGCCATTCCTTTATGAAGAAGAACTGCGAAGCAAAAATGCCCGTCTGGTGGAGCTGGATACTTTGCTGAACATCGACGGAAAGGGACAGGCACACGCCGAGGCTGTTGTTGCCAAAAGCGCACGGCCTTCGGTGCTGGATCATCTGAAACGTCCGGCGACGCCCCGCAGTACAGACAAGAAACCAAAACAGCATGAGGAGGTGCGATAACATGAATATCAATAATCTGAATACAGCCCTTTATGAAAAGATGGCCACTGAGCAGGAAAAATATAGGGACTGGCTGAAAAGCCAGCCCCCGGAAGAAATCCTGCACCACACCTATGAATATACTGTCCGTGAGGATATTGTGATGGCGATGGAGGAGCTGGAGCTGACCGACGCACAGGCCCAGGCGCTTTTGGAATCTCCCTCGCCGCTGGCGGATGTGTACCGTTATTTTGAAAAGCTGGAGACCGGCTATATGGATATGATCCGGGACAGCATTGAGAACCGTGCCGACGATGTGTGCAGAGCTAAAGAGGAACTGCGAACAACACCAATCTATCCCCATTCAGCTGCCTATGCGAGAGAACATGGGGAGCTGGAGCAGTACCGAGCTTCCAACAATGTAAATCTCCAATGCAAGGAGTCCATTGAAGCGGCGGTGCGGGAACACTTCGACGGAATGTATCTCAGCCACGATGCGGCAAAGGGTGTGATCGAGACCTATGGCATGGAGCGTGTATCTATGGTTCTGTCTAACACGATCCAGCTTCAGGACTGGGATGGGCGCTACTCCCGACGCAACAAAGAATGGGCCAAGACCATTCCTAATGATAATCCCGAAACCGTCCGTTGTGGTTATGCCTTAAACAGCCACCCTGCTGTGCTGGATGGTTTTATTGATCTGGTGCGTGAAGAACAGCAGCGCAGCCGTACCCAGAGAGAAAAACTGGAACCGTCCCGTCCCTCAGTACGGGATAAGCTCAAACAGGAGCTGCCCGCCAATAAGTCTGCCGCCCCGAAAAAACGGGAGCTGGAGCGATAACCATGGCAAAGCGCAAGCGGGATGTGCCGGTTCTGTTTTGGGTGTCCGCAGAAGAACTGGAACTGATCCATCAAAAGATGCAGCAATACGGGACAGAGAATTTGAGCGCTTATCTGCGGAAAATGGCGCTGGATGGTTATGTGGTCAAGCTGGAACTGCCAGAGCTGAAGGAGTTGGTCTCCCTGATGCGCCGAAGCAGCAACAACTTGAACCAGCTGACCCGCAAAGTGCATGAGACCGGGCGGGTTTATAATGCTGACTTGGAGGATATATCCCAGCGGCAGGAACAACTGTGGGAGGGTGTGAAGGAAATCCTTACCCAACTCTCCAAACTTTCATAACAGGGATAGATACTCCATTTGCGGAGGGAGGAACGGCGTTTCTTCGCCGCACCTTCCTCCGCTTTTTCTTTTTGTCTGTATCCTTGTCTTTTGCCTGTCCGTACCGGATAATATGAGTAGAATAAGAAGCGTAGCAAAGGAGTGAAAACAGATGCTGACCTTTGAAAAGGTGCTGGAGATTTTTGCGGATTACCTGACCGCAGACGAGACCATAGAAGTTTATATCAGCCGCCATGGATGTGTAAGAGTTGAATTTGACCAAGATTTTCACTATTGCTCTGGCGAGGTGTGCCATACTCCCAAGGAACTGTTCGACCTCTTAGCCGATGATTACCGGACTTATCTGGAGATTGAACTGACCAAAGGAAAACGGGAAGTGACGGAAGATGATGAGAGAGAAGCGGATGCCCTGTGCAAACGGTATCTGGAGCGTTGGAAGGAGGAACTGGAATGAAGATTTTGAAATGCCTACTGATGATCGTAACCGCACCGGTCATTTTGGTGCTGACGCTTTTTGTCTGGCTCTGCACGGGCTGATCTACATATCCGGTTTAGTGCTTGGTCTGCTCAGCACTGTAATTGCTCTGCTTGGCGTGGCTGTGCTTATTACCTATTCCCCACAGAATGGAGTGATTTTGCTGGTCATGGCATTTTTTGATTAGCCGATGGGGTTGCCGCTGGCTGCGATCTGGCTGCTGGGCAAGGTGCAGAGTTTGAAATTTGCCATTCAGGATTGGGTATATAGTTGATTTAGAAGAAATGGTCCTTACTTTGGTGCTACATTCGTGCAGGATGGTAGCACGAAAGTAAGGAGCATCTTGGTGGGTAACTTGGTGGATGACACCCTCTAAGTTGTAATTCACATTTTTCAAAATAGCTCTGAAATCTGTTGCTGGCGAGAAAAATTTAGGTTTATATGTTTCTGAATATCCAGGCAGTTTTTCAGTCTCACTGCCGATTTATTTGTTGGACTATCTTTCAGCGAAATTAACTGATGAGTTTGGAAAAGGTTTTGACAAATCAAATATTCGCAAGATGAGGCAGTTCTACTGTACATTCCCAATTCGAGACACACTGTGTCTTGAATTGAGTTGGTCACATTATCGCCTTTTGATGCGTGTAGCAGATGAACAGACACGAACCTTTTAAGTGGAAGAATGCTTAAGGTCTGCGTGGAGCATCCGACAGTTAGAACGGCAGATCAGCACGATGTACTATCAGAGAATAAATAAGAGCAACAGGGTGTCGGGATTTTCCACGATACCCTGTTACTCTATCTCATAATCGTCGCTGTCATTTGCTTCACCTGTTGTACAGGTAAAGCATAGGTTGCTACCAGTAATGGCACTTCCCGCCGCCCAAATCGGCGCACCACAGATCATACATTTTGCACCGTTTTTCTTGGCAGTAAGTGTGTCATTCAGCGTTTTTACCAGTTCCTTTTTTCGATAGCCTTTATTATTCTTCATGACCATACTGGCAAACGCTTCAACAGAAATTGGTTGCATTATTGGGTTATACCTCCTTAAATCATTCGGAAAATTATGCTTGTGTTTTCGGGGTTAGACGGTCATATTGGATGATGGTCTCTCCGGTAGTTAAATTCTTTTTTTCTTTATAGAGCATGGTATAGCGCGGCTGTCCCTCTGTGTAATCTTTCTTCTCTTTCGGGAAGAAAGACCGACAGAAATATTTTCCCGTGTCCTTGTGTTCCGCAATAAAAATGTAAATATCGCTGTTTTCCAACGGAGTTGATAATAAATAGTCCGCTTCAATTAAAGAGACTGATTCAATTTTACATTGTAACGGAACACCAAACGGTTATCGTCCAAGAGTTGTTCAATCAAAGCCAACGGTTCAAACCGATTTTCAATTTGAGGCAGATAACGGCTTTTCGCTAAAGTCTCATAGGTGGTGCTTCCGATTATGATTTCATCAAATACAGAACCACGATTTTGTTTTGCTATCCGCAAATCTTTTAGTTTTCCAAGACCCATCAGATGATGAAAGTCCAATTTGGAAAAGCCAATCACTAACTCTACGGTTTTTCCCTTTCGGCCAATAATAATCCGATACTGTATCTCCAATAATTTTTCAAATGCTTTTCCACACTTTTGTAATTTATCCATAAAACCTCTCTGTCCATAAAGAAAGCCGCCCTGCAATGCAAGGCGGCTTTGAGCATTTTCTTTCGGCTTTGCAGCCTACTCCGGTTTGAGGTTACTGCACAACCCCTACTGAAAGCTCTGCATAACAAGGCATCCCGGTACGCTATTATGCTTCAACGCTTTGGCAGACACACGCCGTTGCCCACCTTGTACTATTATTATATGCAACTTTAGAAAATATGTCAATCCCCATGAAAAATCAAAAAATATCTTCTCGGCGTATGAGAAAGGAGGTTCCTTCTATGGCAACCACAAGAATCATGCCGCTTCATGTCGCAAGGGCCGCGCAGAAAGTCGGGCGATCAGTGACATCATCGACTATGTGGCCAATCCAAAGAAAACAGATAACGGCAGGCTCATTACCGGCTATGCGTGTGACAGCAGGACTGCGGATGCAGAGTTTCTTCTGGCAAAGCGGCAGTACATTGCCGCTACCGGACGAGTGCGCGGTGCGGATGATGTGATTGCCTATCATGTGCGCCAGTCCTTCCGCCCCGGAGAGATCGCCCCGGAAGAAGCGAACCGGCTGGGTGTGGAATTTGCCAAGCGGTTCACCAAGGGTAATCATGCCTTTGTGGTCTGCACTCACATAGACAAGTCGCACATTCATAATCACATTATCTGGTCATCGGTCAGCTTAGAATATGACCGGAAATTCCGAAACTTTTGGGGCAGCACCAAGGCGGTTCGTCGGCTAAGTGACACCATCTGTATTGAGAATGAAGTGTCCATTGTAGAGAATCCGAAACCTCACGGAAAGAGCTATAACAAATGGCTGGGCGATCAGGCAAAGCCCTCTCACCGAGAGCTGCTTCGTGTGGCGATTGACAACGCATTATCACAAAGTCCTGCTGACTTTGAAGAACTGCTGAAGCTGTTGCAGGAGTATGGTTGCGAAGTCTCAAAGCGCGGAAAATCGTATCGACTGAAGCTCTCTGGTTGGGAGAAAGCCGCCCGCATGGACAGTCTGGGCGAAGGACATGGATCGGAAGATTTGCGGGAAGTTCTCTTAGGGAAGAAAGCACATACCCCGCGAAAGAAAACAGTCACACAGGCAGAGCCGCCGAAGGTCAATCTGCTGGTGGATATTCAGGCAAAATTGCAGGCAGGAAAAGGTGCTGGCTATGCTCGATGGGCTAAAGTTTTTAATCTGAAACAAATGGCGCAGACCATGAATTACCTGTCAGAGAACAATCTGCTGGAGTATGCGGTTTTGGAAGAAAAGGCTACGGCTGCCACGGCACATCACAATGAACTTTCGGCGCAGATCAAAGCGGCTGAAAAGCGCATGGCAGAGATCGCTGTTCTGCGTACTCACATCGTAAATTATGCCAAGACCCGTGAGGTCTATGTGGCATACCGCAAGGCGGGTTACTCTAAGAAATTCCGGGGGGAATATGAGGAAGAAATTCTGCTCCACCAGGCTGCTAAGAATGCCTTTGATGAGATGGGAGTCAAGAAGCTTCCCAAGGTCAAAGAGTTGCAGACGGAGTACGCGAAATTGCTGGAAGAAAAGAAAAAGACCTATGCCGAGTACCGGCGTTCCCGTGAGGAAATGCGGGAGCTTTTAACGGCAAAGGCAAATGTAGATCGAGTGCTGAAAATGGAGGTAGAACAGGATGTTGAAAAAGAAAAAGACCACGGCCAGCGGTAAGCTGGTTCTGGTCAAAAGCGTTCGCAGAACGCGCAGCCACAGAATGAAATTCTGTGTTCAAAGGGGCTTGGGGGCGCTGCCTCACAAGCAAGCAGAGAGGAAAATCACAAAGGGATTTTCTTCTCTGCGGGCCTGTGTGTATTAACACAGGCATTGCTTGCCCCTTTCTTTGCAGAAATGAAAGGAGCCAGTGAGGAAACAGTCAAATTTCACTCACCGGCTCAATTCGTTTCAAATTTCTCGGATAATTCTGTTAGTTCTTTCGCAGTCTCCTGTGTATGGTGCAAGAGGGTTTCACGCATTTCTGACGGACAGCTACAATAAAGCATCTTCATCTGATTGGCTCCCTCATCTTCTGGAGAAACATTTGGATTGATCAGAGTGTCCAGAGAGAGCGGAAGCATTTTTGCCAATGCCTTCAAAATCAAATAGGACGGATTTATTTGTCCCTTTTCAATGCTGGCAATCTGCTTGACAGATACATGGCTCAGATCCGCAAGCTCCTGTTGCGTCAGGTCTTTTTTCTTTCGGGCTTCCCGCATTTTTTGCCCCAAAGCGGTCAAATCATCAATCGGCATAATCACTCACCTCAAATATATTCTATCGTGCCGATTTGCACAAAGGAATAACCTTATTATGCCGGTCGATAGGAATGATTATACTGATTTTTGGTAGAACGAGAACCAAAGACTATTTTTAATATTTGTTTTTCAAGTATAATTACAGTATAATAAATGACCCATCTGAATTTAGAGAGGATTTTCAAAATTCGCAATAATTATTAAAACAATCTTTTTTTATTTTGTTATTATGCTTGATGGAAAGGAGGGAACATAAATGGGCAATCAATCAGTTATCAGCATAGAGGCAGTCATTGACTATATCGAAAGTCATCTTGACGGAAAGCTGGAATTAGAAACGGTTGCGGAGGCTGTTCACTATTCAAAATATCACTTACACCGACTATTTACCGAAACCGTAGGAATGACGATTCATGATTATGTGCAACGCCGCCAGCTTACAGAGGCGGCAAAGCTTCTGGTCTTTTCGGATAAACCTATTATAGAAATTGCTTTTATCTGCGGATACGAGAGCCAGCAATCGTTTTCATTAGCTTTTAAGGCCATGTATAAATCGCCACCTGCGGAGTATCGTGAAGAACGGAGCTTTTATCCTTTGCAGTTGCGGTTCATTTTACATCGAAGAACGACGGCTATGGAATTTACAATACAGGATATTCGGCTAGCAGAAAAGAAAGATATTGTCGATTGGATGAACTTAATGCGGCTTGTTATTGATGGGTATCCTGTAATGGATGAAGATGACTATTTAGCTAAACTGGAAGAAAGTATTGACGAAAAGCGTGCGCTTGTGCTAAGGGAGGGAGATATTCTCATTGGAGCTATGGCATTTACCTATTCTCCAGGCAGTATAGAATTTCTTGGCGTACATCCGCAATATCGAAATCGCGGACTTCAAAAGTTATTCTTGGATGCCTTATTGGAAACATATCTTCCAGGTCAGGAAATCAGCACAACAACCTTTCGAGAACAGGACAAGGCCGATACAGGGCATCGAGATATGCTATTGCAACTTGGTTTTGCCGAAAAAGAATTGCTGACAGAGTTTGGCTATCCCACGCAGCGCTTTGTGCTCCCTCCTAAAAAACAGGAGGATATACAACATGGATGACACGCAACGCACCGGCTGGCAGAAAAGAATACTCCTTTTCTTAACCAGTCAATGTATCACACTCTTTGGCTCTACGCTTGTTCAAATGGCGCTCGTTTGGTATGCAACCATGCAGACATCCAGCGGCGTGTGGGTGGCTGCATTTACAGTCTGTTCCTATCTGCCGCAATTTCTCATTTCATTTATAGGCGGCGTATGGGCAGACCGATACCACAGAAAAAAATTGATTATAGGCGCAGATCTGCTGATTGCATTTGTCACTTTCGTAATGGTATTGGCAATTCCGCATATTTCATCGGAGCCTGCTTTGCTCGGCGGTTTGCTTGTTATGTCGGTCATACGATCCTTGGGGGCAGGAATACAAACTCCAGCGGTCAATGCCGTTATCCCACAGCTTGTCCCAGAAGATCAGCTTATGCGGTACAACGGCATCAATGCAACAATGCAGTCTATTGTTAATTTTGCGGCTCCAGCGGCGGCAGGTGCAGTTTTTGCAATCAGCACATTGAGAACGACGCTTATGATAGACATTGTAACGGCGATCTTGGGAACGGGCCTATTGTCCTGCTTGGCACTTCCGAAACAAAATACTTCCATTGAGAAGGCCAGCGTCTTTTCTGACATGAAAATTGGCGTCAAATACGCTTTTGCAGACAAACTAATTGGAAAGCTTTTAATCATCTACGGACTATTCACTTTCTTTTGTGTTCCAGCAGGCTATCTTGCAGGACTTCTTGTTCGGCGAGTATTCGGTGATACTTACTGGTATCTTACCGCAGTGGAAGTAGTAGGGTTCGCAGGTATGATGGCAGGCGGAGTTATTATGAGTACATGGGGAGGTTTTAAGCACCGAGGAAAAACTTTGGCAGTTGGAATTTTTGCGTTTGGCTCTTTTGCAATCGGAATGGGCTTTTCAAAGAATTTTATTTTTTACCTTGGCCTAATGGTATGTTATGGAGTCGCATTAACAATGGTGCAAACAGCAATTACCACTATGTTACAAGAAAAAACGGACACCTCTATGCAGGGGCGTGTATTTGGATTACTTGGCACGATGTATGCTGGCTTTTTACCGATTGGTATGGCTATGTTTGGCCCTTTGGCTGATATTCTTCCTTGCAGTGGATTATGATTGGATCAGGTATAGCCCTTATTGTAATTGCAGGTATAGCTTATTATAGTCGGGAACTCAAAACAATCTAAAAGAAAAAAGTCGCCCAACGGGAATAAAAAAACCGTTGTTTCGGCGGCTGGGTATTTATGCGCCAAAACAAAATACAGTGGCCTTACGGCGGTTTTGAAATAACATATTTCAGAGCCGCCGTTTCTTTTTCGACGATGCTCATGCGATCAGGAGGGCGGTATATAGGAGGATACCGCCATGTCAATTTTCGTCATTCACAATAGCCATGAGTTACACCAACTAAAAAAAGCCTTGCCCCTCCTCCGGGGAGGTATGACTACCTATCGGCATTATCATTCCAACTAAAACAGAAGAATCATAGTCATTTTTGTTGCGCCAGTTTCCCATTGCGGGGAGCTGGCGCTTTTTATTGTCGATTTTTCGGGAAACCTCCCGAAGTATGTCGCTGCCGATCCCCGCCTCCTTTCGATTCACTCGTCAATCGCCCGTGAATCGAAATGGAGGTACATAATGAAGAAAGTCAATCTTAGGGACCTATATCCCGATGTTTACAAAACTGATTACTTTGTAGAAGTAACCGAAGATGTGCTGGAGACGATCCGAGCTGCTGAGCGTGCAGAAGCTGCCTATGACCGGAGGATGTATCGCTATAAGGCGCATTACTCCCTGGACTGCGACAACGGCATTGAAAATGCGATCCTGATGAAGCCCCAGACACCGGAAATGCTTCTGGAGGAAAAGCAGCTGCGGGAGCAGCTCTATGCCGCTGTGATGGCTCTGCCGGAGAAGCAGGCCAAGCGGATCTATGCCCGGTATTACCTGGGTATGCGTGTGAGCGAGATAGCAGTAGCGGAGGGTGTAGACTCAAGCCGTGTCCGTGACAGCATCCGGCGTGGTCTGAAGCAACTGGCAAAGTATTTTTAGGATAGAATTACAAGGGGGGCAAGGTCTCAAAGTGCTTCTGGCACAGGGCCTTGCGCCCTATCTACGCACTTGTATTCTTCGAACAAATGAAATATAATAGAGAGGATTGTCGGAGGTATGAATATGGATTATATGACGCTCAGAGAGGCAAGTGAAAAATGGGGCATTTCCACCCGTCAGATAAACTATTATTGCACGGAGGATCGTATTCTCGGTGCTGTAAAAATGGCCGGTGTCTGGTTGATTCCTAAAACTGCGGGGAAACCACATGACAGGAGAAGAAAAGATGAAAAATGAATACAAGATTTTAATTATAGAAGACGATATGTTGCTCAATGACATGACAAAACGACTTCTTACTCAACATGGCTACTGCGCAACATCTGCATATTCTGGAAGTGAGGCGCTTTTATTGATTGAGAGAAGTAGTTTTGATTTGATTTTACTTGATCTGATGCTTCCCGGAATATCAGGAGAAATAGTATTAGAGAAGATAAAGAATATCATAGACATCCCGATTATAGGTGTTTCCGCTAAAACAGATATAGACAGCAAAGTGAATCTTATAAGAAATGGCGCTGATGATTACATCACAAAGCTTTTGATAATCAAGAATTACTGGTGCGGATTGAAGCAGTGCTCCGGCGATTTCAGAAGTCTACCACCCCCAACAATAGCAAAATACTTCGCTTTAAGGATTTGTCCCTTGATACAGAAGCTATGGAGGCTAAAATCAGGAATACCCCCATTACTTTGACACGGTATGAATACCTGATTTTGCAACTTCTGATGTCCTCGCCCTCAAAGGTATTCACAAAGAACAATATTTTTGAAAGCGTGTGGAATGAAAATTTTATCGGGGACGATAATGCAATCAATGTCCACATTGGAAATCTCCGCAAGAAGTTTGCCAAGGTCAATCCAGAGGAAAAGTATATTCAGACGGTTTGGGGTCTCGGTTTCAAAATGCAGGGTTAATCCTTAGAGAAATCTTATGAAGTTTACACATTAGTCTGCTACAATAAGACAGTATGGAAAGGGGATGATTATTTTGGAGACTGCTTTGGAAACAGCCGGGTTGACCTATGTTTTCCCGGATGGAAATGGAATTAAAAATATCGCGTTTCAGGTAAAACGCGGAGAAATCTATGCACTGTATGGCGGCCATCACGCCGGGAAATCTGTACTGTTGCAAACCATTATAGGTACACTTAGATCTCAAGCTGGTACGCTCAAATTATTTGGCAATATAGACTATCAGAAGGAGCGCCGCCGGATTGGGTTTGTACCACAAAAGCCTGTGACAATCGGCTCTCTGTCACCTGCTGATATGCTGCGTTATTTTTCTTCCGTTTTTGGAACCACAGAAATCCATATTTTAGATATACTGCATTTGAACCTGAAAGAGAAAAAGGCGGTACGGCGATTGCCATTATCTACCCAGCGTTTAGTGAATTTGGCTGTTGCCTTTTGGGAAATCCAGATATGATAATTTTGGACGATCCTTTTTCCGGGCTAGATAAGGGAGAATGTGAACACCTGCTTTCTGTTCTGAACTATCTGCATGAAATCAACCATACCACACTTTTAATCTCTGGACAGGATTATACGCTGCTTTCCCGGCTTGCATCCAAATATGGCGTGATGGCAGATGGCAAGTTGCTTTGTGAGCTTACGGCTGGGGAATTGAAAGAGAGCTGCCAGCGGTGCATAAAGATAAGAACTCCACAATTAGAACGGGCTATTACGATTTTAAGCCAGCAGTTCCCGGATTTTGAAGTGTTGGGTCATGACCTGATTAGAATTTTTCATTGTAATGAGCAATCCGGGGAAATCAATACGCTGCTGGTTCATTCCGGGATAGAGGTATCAGAAATCTGGCTTGCCGGTATGGAGCCGACCGACTATCTTTTGAAAATGACAGGAGGTGCAAAGAGTGATTCAGACGATGCAAAGTGAGTTGTTCCGTATCCGCAAAAGCCGCCTGTTTTGGGCCTGCCTCGTATTGGCTGCGTTTTTTGTCTTTGCGCTTGCCCTGACCTTTTATCACAATTCGGTAAATGGTATGCTTCCAGTTATAATCACTGGTTTCGTTCACGGAGTTTCTGTTTTCAGATTACAGTCTGATTTTTCCATTGACGCTCTTTTTGTGCCTGTACTTTACAGAAGATTTTCATACCGGCACATACAGTATCACACTTTCTAAAGGTACAAGCAGAGTACACCTATTCTTTGGAAAACTGCTGGCCTCATGGGGTGGCGTTTTATTTTTTCTGTTTGTATGCTTTGGTGTTGCGTATTTGTCAATTCTGATGATGGGAGCATCCCGGTATGACATAAAGTATTCGTTTTCTGCAATCGGAGTCTTTCTTTTGTTTCAATGCCTGTGCTTTTTAGGTTACACTGCATTTCTCAATTTGTTAAGTTACCTGCTCCGGCATCGGATCATTGTTACGATTACCGCATTTTTTATGCTGGGGGTTTTGTATTTATATCTCACAAAGATAAGTACAGCACTGGATATGGATTATTCGCTCTACAAGTATTGGGTTGTAGGGCTATCTCATAGCTTGCAGATCAATACCTTTGGGGAGGATTTAATACCCATTTGTTTGACACTGGTAGTATATCTGTTTTTACCAACAGCTATTTCGCTCTCCCTGTTTCTAAGGTTGGACTTGCGCGATTTGGAAAGGCGGTGATGGCTACATGATGGTGTTATGTATCTTGCTTGCAATGCTTTCCCTGTTTTTGTCCCTGAAACTGATTTATCAGCGAAAGTTGGTTCAGAAAGTAAAAAAACAGATTGACTTTCTGATTGACCGTGATACGCAAACCGAAATTATGGTGGAAAAAACGGATGGGACAATACAGGATTTGGCTGCAAGTATCAATCATCTTCTGAAAAAATATCGTAGCATGGGGCAGGAAATTGAACGGAGCGATACACTGTTCCGAGATACCATTACCAGTCTTTCACATGACTTGCGAACGCCGTTGGCAACAGCAAATGGCTATATCCAGCTCTTACAGGAACAGGATTTAACAGGAGAGCAAAAAGAATATGTGACGATTGCGGGAGAAAGAATTTCCGCTGTAAAGTTGCTTCTCGACCAACTGTTTGAATTTGCAAGGATTGAGGCCGACGAACTGAAATTGAATTGCAGAAATACGGATATACACAGTGTGCTTCGGGATGTTGTCGCCTCATACTACGGCGATTTTGAACAGAAAAAAATGTGTCCCCTATATCGTTATCCCAAATCCACCAGCTATCATTTGGGGCGATCCAAATGCCTTGACCCGGATTTTCTCCAATGTGGTTTATAATGCACTTGTTCATGGGGAGGGAAATTATCAAATCACCGCAGCGATAGAAGAAGCTCAAACGGTCATAACCATTAAAAATGCGTCGAGCAGTATTCAGCAAGAAGATATTCCTCATTTGTTTGACCGTTTTTACACCACCGACCAGTCGCGAACAAAAAAAGACAACCGGGCTGGGATTGGCAATCGCTCAAAGACTTGTGACCCGCATGGGCGGGCAAATTGTCGCTTCCTTGCAAAACGGTATCTTTGCAATTCAAGTCGTGTTTCCCATTGTCAATTCCTAAAGGGCTGCTTCGGCGGCTCTTTTTTCATCCTTAGACTTTCCTTAGGCTTTTCTCAAACAAATCCTAAACCTCTTTGGTAAAGTATGAGCCATAGGAGGTATAAACAAATGGTTAAAGTAGCTTTAGTGGTTTCTATCATCGCTTTGGCGGTGTGCCTGCTCACGGCCTTGCATGGCGTATTGAGCGATGGCCTAAAAGGACTAAAACAGAGATCAAAATCCATTGGTATTTCATTTTTGATTTATGCTGTGGCCTTTTTGCTTTTCATCTTTTTTCAATAATGGAGGTATTTCATGCTACAAATCAAAAATGTAAATCTGAATGTTGGAAATACAGCATTGCTGTCCAACATCAACTTGACATTAGAGCAAGGAAAAATCTATGGTGTGCTAGGGCCGAACGGAGCCGGTAAAACAACACTGTTTAAGTCCATGCTGGGTCTAACTGATTTTTCGGGAGAAATACTTTCGGACGGGCAGCCCGTTTCTAGTAGATGTTTTGGAAGTTTGATTGAGTACCCGGCTTTTTACTCACGGCTCACCGTAGAGGAAAACTTGAATCTCCACGCACAGTACTTAGGTTTGAAACAGCCAAACATTGAAGCGGCGCTGAAACAAGTAAATTTGCTGGATGCCCGGAAAAAGCTGTTTTCTCAACTTTCTTTGGGGATGCGCCAACGCCTGGGAATTGCACGCGCCTTTTTAGGCGATGTTCAATATTTGCTGCTGGACGAACCTACCAATGGTCTTGATCCAATGGGGATAAAGGAAATCCGACTGCTTCTGAAAGAACGCTTAAAATCACCACAACACTGTATTTTGGTATCAAGCCATAATCTGACGGAGATTGCCGCCGTGACAGATGTCTTATTTTCATTCGTGGCGGGAAAATCATCAAGATTGTAAAAAATGACTATAACGAAAAAGAACTGGAAGCACTGTATGAGGATATTATGACTTCCGGCCAGAGGGAGGAAGCATAATGGGAATGTTGATTAAAAATGAGTTTTACAAATTGAAGCGGGAATGGTTTATGGCATTTCTTCTGCTGCTGTCGCTTCTTCCCATCCTTACCGGCGGAGCAGGAGCAGTATTCAACAACAGCACAAAATCACTTGCTGACCTGTTTTTCTTTATGAATAATCAGTTTTCCATGTTCTTCCCAATGGTGATTTTCATTTTAATTGGTTCACTGTTTTATCAGGAATACAAGAACAAAACCTACATCAACTGGATTACCTACGGTTTTTCAAAAAAGAAACTCTTTCTATCAAAAGTCGCTGTTAGCACCGTTATCAGCATTGGCTTTGCAGTCATTTTATTTGTTGCTTTTGGTCTGCTGGTGGCAATACTCAATGGACTGGTAGGTTGACCGGAGGTGTTTCATTGTTCCTCAATTTGGCAATCGGGTTTGGAATTGAAGCCTGTGTTATCGTTTTGATAACTACTTGTTTGGGGGCAATCGTTATTAATCTGAGCCGCAATATTATTGTGACAAGTGTAGTAGGGGTTATATATGGCTTTGCATCTTGCCTGTTCATCGGTTCGGAAAATGGCTTTGTCATTCCGGGTAGTTTTGCATATCGTGTGTCTATGTCCTTTTTGGATAAAGCCACTTATTATGACGCCCCTGTGCCAGCTACTATCGGCGGATGTATCAGTTTTGTACTTTGCTTTGCGGTGATGTTTTTGGTTGGGTTGCTTGTCTTTTCCCACAAGAAAAAAATAGAAAATTAAATCCTGCCGGACGACGGCAAAAGAAAAAAAGCCGTCGTACAGCAGACACATTTCCACGCGCCTATGAAGCGGCGGCTTTGAGAAAATCAGAGCCGCCGTTTCTTTTTGCTTTTCGGACCGATGCTTATGCAATCAGGAGGGCGGTATATAGGAGGATACCGCCATGTCAATTTTCGTCATTCACAATAGCCATGAGCTACACCAATTAAAACAATCCTTGCTCCTCCTCCGGGGAGATATGACTACCTATCGGCATTATCATTCCAACTAAAACAGAAGAATCATAGTCATTTTTGCTGTGCCAGTTTCCCATTGCGGGGAGCTGGCGCTTTTTATTGTCGATTTTTCGGGAAAGCTCCCGAAGTATGTCGATGCCGATCTCCGCCTCCTTTCGGTTCACTCGTCAATCGCCCGTGAATCGAAATGGAGGTACATAATGAAGAAAGTCAATCTTAGGGACTTATATCCCGATGTTTACAAAAATGATCACTTTGTAGAAGTAACAGAAGATGTGCTGGAGACGATCCGAGCTGCCGAGCGTGCGGAGGCTGCTTATGACCGGAGGATGTATCGCTATAAGGCGCATTACTCCCTGGACTGCGACAATGGCATTGAAAATGCGATCCTGATGAAGCCCCAAACACCGGAACTACTTTTGGAGGAAAAGCAGCTGCGGGAGCAGCTCTATGCCGCTGTGATGGCTCTGCCGGAGAAGCAGGCCAAGCGGATCTACGCCCGGTATTACCTGGGTATGCGCGTGAGTGAGATCGCCGCAGCGGAGGAGGTAGACCCAAGCCGTGTCCGTGACAGTATCCGGCGCGGTCTGAAGCAGTTGGCAAAGTATTTTTAGGATAGAATAAGCAAAGGGCGCAAGGTCTCAAAGTGCTTCTGGCACAGGGCCTTGCGCCCTACTATTGTAGTAGCTTTGGAGGTACAAAAAAGCAGGAGACCTTTTCAGATTTCCTGCTTAGCAAAGCTGTGAAGATTTAATTGTGGTTGGGCTGCCAGTTATGCAAACAGAAATTTCATTCATTGATTTTGTTAATAGTATCTTCTCTAATGGCATTTCTTAAATCAGATAAATATTTTGAAAATACAACCCTATCGTCTGCATAAGTTAAATTCAATGAAAATTCATTTTCTGACCATGTTGATATATCAGAAAAGTTGTGTTGAATCAAAGCTTCTAAGCTATCTATTGCCTTGTATATTTTTGATTCAATAGATTTTCTTTCTTCCATTTCCTTAAACAATGCTTTCATTTCCACTTGAGTAGCTTTTGGCAATGATTCAACCCATTCATTAAGCAAGTTTTCTTCTGTACACTCATGTTCTTTTGTTTTCATAAAAGTGGGAATATCTCCTGTAAAGCATTCTCCTAAATCGTGAATAATGCACATTTGAATAACTTTATTCATATCAGCATCTGGAAATTCATTCTTCATAAAAAATGCCATTACCGTCATCATCCAACTGTGTTCTGCTACACTTTCATGTCTACCTTTGGATGTGTAGCAATGTCTAGTTGTGTCTTTCAATCTTTCCGCAACTGCTAATGCATTTAATAGTTCTCTTACTTCCATAATCTGCTCCTATATAAATTCTAATTTCTGGTTTTACTTAACTTTAGTGTAGCTCTCCATACTAAAAGTTTCTAAATCAAACACTACCGCAGCAACACTGTCCTCATTTTCTTCAATAAGCCATAAGCGAGTCCATAAGGTTTGGTCGTTCATATTGGTAGCAGTTTTATCCTCACCATCGGTAATGATTTTTTCAGGATCTAATTTTGTTACAAAAATGTTTTCAGGTTTAAGACCTGGCAGGCTGCTCTTAAGTTCCTCCTCTGTTAGTCCTGCTATATCCATTGCTTCAGCACCGTTATAATACTCAACATCTCCGTACCAGTAGTTATCGTTAACATTCTCGATGGATTTTAACCACATAAACTTATCGTCAACGAATTTATAACCAGCACCAGAGCCGGTATCTATTTCCCATGTTCCTTGTATCAGTGCATTATCATCGTTATTACCTTTGCTGTCAGTAGTACCGGCGCAAGCGGTAAGCCCAAATAGTGTAAAACAGATCATCAGAATAGCTGCTGCAATTCTGAAAAACCCACTTTTGCGGTATTTAATCATATTCATATCATAGTTCATAGGTAACCTCCAAGTTATATCCTCTTTATTTTCGTAAGCCTTTCTCCATTGAAATTGAAGAAAACCTTTTATTCCCGTTCCCGTCTACTCCGTTTTTTCTTTCGGGGATCTGGCGGCGGGGAGAAGGTCTGAATATAGTCCTGCCGGATCGCTGTCACATCCTGAGAAAGAAAAGCAGCGACACGGTCCTGTTCGGAAGTTTGCTCTGGGAAAAAGGATGCAAATTTCTGTGCCAGCTGTTCTTCTTTTTCATACAGTTTAAGTGTGCCTTCGTATCCAATCAATTCTTTCAGCACAGCAGTAAACTCCGTGTACCGGTCCCCTCGAATATCCAGATCGACCTTTGCTTTGGCAGTCATGCCGTTAAGGTAAAGTACCTTCAGGGAAGTATGGTTCCTGAACCGATTCATTGTGAACCATAAAGCCAGCTTTTTTGAGAGTAGCTTACCGCCAATCAGCATCCAGTTCTGGCTTTGGTATATTTCCAGATACTTTTTCATGCCCTCATCTTCAAACTCTATTGGTTCAAAATGTTCTCCATCCAGCAGCTGTTCCAGCTGATTTTTGCTGAGAATCTGATTCAGTACCGGTATGTTCCGGTAAGGCGCGCAGATATAGCGTCTCATTTTCTGAAACAGCGCCACAACCAGAACTGCTGTACCAAGTAAAAACAGGAAAAGCTCTCCGTCCATTTCGATTTTTCCAGTTGCCGTTACCCAGATGCCACGCAGAACCAGCACGACGCCAAAGCCCCACAGCCCGAAAATCAGCAGCTTTTTCAGCGGATGAAAATGAATCCATTCAATGATCTGTACCTGTTGTTTGCCGCTCATAGGTTCATCACGCAAAAGTCGGCGGGCGATCCACTGATTCAACAGTTGTGGAGTCCATGCAACTCCAAATAGAAAAACTGCAATACCGGCATAAAGGGCAATCCCGATCCAACCAATATCCAGATAAGACTCCAAAAGCAGTAAAAGGATAATTGGCAAAATCATAGTAAGAAAAAACGGTAAAAATGATTTTTTGCGTCCCTTCTGGAGATTGAGGTCATTGAGCGCAGAAGTAATACACAGGGCAAAAATCATCACAGCCGATATCCCGCCAGACACCCAGTTTTTAAGGTCACCGAAACGCATCACATGCTCGGCTTTGTGCATATTCGGAAATTTCCCGGTAATACCCGCATAGAGACAAAATCCCAAATAAGCCAGAGCCAAAAGTGCCCCTACCAGCTTCAAAATTGTTTTTCCTGAAAGTTTTTGTTTCTCCATCTTCGTCGTTTTCCTATAAAATCACTGTTCCTGTGTCAATTTATCCTTCTGTATCCCAAACAAAGCTATCTACCATGTCTCTGGCGGCCTGTTCGGTGGTTTCTGATCCGCTGAAATTTGTAAGCTGGATCAGGCAGAACCCGTAATCCTTTACAATATAGTATTGCGTGGTGACAATATCGCCCCTCGTCGATAGTAAAGATATACAGTAGATCTCCCTGCTCGGTATAGGTTCCATCCCCGTTCAGTTGTGCTTCAATACCATCCAGCTGCATCAAAATCTGTTGGACGATCGCATCCCGGAACTGCTCATGCTCCTCCAGACTATATTTGTTCTTTCCTACATGGATGGATATGTTGTCCGGCTTTTCATCATTTTCGTGACCTTCCTCTATGTAGAAAATCTGCGAATCAGTAGAATGCTTCTCAGATTTCTCCCATCCCTCCGGGACGGTATAACTTCCGGGAATCGCATGATCTTCAGATGATATTTCGGTTTCGGAAGAAGAGGGTTTCTGCCGATCCGCCACAGATTCATCAGAGGGAGATTGTGGCGATGAAGCCCCATTTTTGCCGCATCCAGCAAGGAGCAACACCATAGTTAATAACACAATTAAGATTTTTTTCATACTCTGATTCCTCTCACTTTATAATACTGGTTATCCGAGTTTGGAAACAATCTGGCAGAACATCTCAACATTTTCTTTCTGCCCCTGAATATCAGAGCCAATCGCATTGTTCATCAAAGAAATTTTCATTTTTTCTTTTCCAAAATGCAGCATTACGACTTTTCTTCCGGGCAGCAGCCCACCCTTGACTTCTGCCTTTGTTATGCTGCTTAAGGCAGAGAAAGCCGGTTTTCAATTTTTGAGACATTGACGGAATTTACAATGACCATATTCAGGTGTTTCTCGGTAACTCCCAGATAGCAGTAAGCATTGCTCAGTGCGCCTAATGCAGCGGCAGCACCCCCCGTCAGTGTAGAAAGTCCTCCAATCAGTGCATAGGTATCAGCTCCGGCCATGATGACCGCCCATAACTTGCACTGATAGGCTTCGTTTTCCTTCAAAATGGCTTCCAGCATTTCATTTTTATCTTTTTCATTCATTGTAAGCATAATTGTTCCTCCTAATTATTGTTTTAAGTTGAGAACGCCGGATGCAATCCTTTGATAGATGCACCCGGCGTTCAAAAGCATTAGTCTGCTTTCAAATTTTTGTCCAGGATCACCAGTTCGCCGTTGCGTTCAATGATACCAGGCTGAACCACGACGATTTTCAGACCTTCCTGCAATTCCAGATACTGTGAAGCATAACCCAAACCTTGACCTGATCGCCTTCCTCAAGCTCAATGGCAGTGCTTACAGTACCATCTTCATTCAAAATCTGGTTAGCAATACAGTAGAGCTGGCCGGTTGTATCCTCTGCGATGTAGAGAGACACATCCGAAGCGAGCGGCGTTCCGGCAATAGATTTATATTCACCGACTTCTTCGCCCCAAATAGTACCTTCACTGTAAAATCCAACGACCATATTTTCTTCATATCCCTCGATGATCGCATTGAAATCCTGAGCATACGGCTCCATCTCGGCTTTTGTAGTATCCTTGTAAGCGGCAATCTTTTCATTAGATGCCTGTTCTTTTACCTCTTGCGGCTGATAATCCTTGTATTCAAAAACATTGTCCGAAGCAAGCGTGATTGCTGTGTAGTCATCATCCAGAATGACTTTATAAACAGCAATTTCATCATCATCAACAGTACGATTGATGTCGATATTTCCTGCGGAATTCAGTTTATATCCGTCTACACCTTCCAGCGCCTTTTGTAAAGCTGCGTTGGACATCGCACAGTTGATCCCATTGAGCGTTACAAAGAAATCAGGATTTGGTTGATCCTTATCGGCAGAGTATTCCAGTTCTACACCGTTCCGCCCTCAGCAGGCTTGCATGGCTCTGTCCCGGCATTTACGATTGCAACATCTATTTCCTGATCGTCTTTGGAAAGTTCCCCATAAATACGCTCGCCGGGTTGCAGAGAAACCTCTGCTGCATCATATTCTTCCGTTTCCAAACTCCATCCGGCTTGTATCAGCTGGGAAGTTTCCAAAGGAAGCGTATAGTAAGTACCATCCAGTACGAACTCAGGTGTCCCGTCATTTTTCAGCTGAGACAGAATGGCCTCATCCGTACAGCCTTTATCGCTGCCCGCAGCTGCCGGAGCTGATGTCTGAGGTTTTGAGCCGCATCCGGCCAGCATACTGCATACCAGCACACATCCTGTCAGTAAAGCAATCCATTGTTTTTTCATAAGCGTAAATCCTTTTTGCGATTCTATCAAATTTGTTTTATGTATGAACAACTCATATCCTATATAAAGGTCGATTATGCCCCTATCAGCGTCATGACCACATAGAGTACGATAAGCAGGAGCGCAAGACACATTGCACAGAAAACGGCAATCGTCGTTTTGACCCTGTGCCGCTCCTTTAATGTCAGAACCATCATTGCAAGTACATCAAAGGAAAAGAAGAACTGGCAGATTCCAGCTAAAACCGCCAACCATTTCGGATGTATGCCGTCTTTGCATGACTTTATCAGATAAGCGATAGCATAGGGAGCTGCCCCTAATAGAATCCCGTATCCAAAAATCAAAAAAACAATGGTTACCAGTCCGAACAACGCCATCAGCGGCAATGGGAAGAATGCCATCAGCGTTACATATACAGTGATGCTCCCTCCGATCAGGTAGAACGGGATTAGTCCATACTTGATAATCAAAGTGCAGTTCAGCAATGTTTTTCTCGACCACTTTCTTCCTACGGTCAGCACAACAATCAAATTGACGATCCCCATAATAAAGGCAGAAGGATCGATACTATCTGCAATGTGATTGCATTGCCAAAATGAACTGCCAAAAGAAAGAATGTATAAGACACAATTACATAGAGTACCGGGAGGATATAAGTCATTTAGCAGCCTCCTTTCTGCGCCGGATCAACCAGAGAATCAGCCAGATCAAGCAGACTGGGAACGAGAACAAGCCCAAAATAAAAACTCCGGCTCCAAACGATCCAAGGATTGAGTCCCCGGTGGAGATATTGCTGATGATTCCGAACAGTGCCAGACCAACGCTGAAAGAGAGCCAGCAAAAGAAAGCATATTTACTCTCTTTGGCGCTTGCGGGTATTCTTGATTCTCCCTTTTTATTTCCAAGCTGGGTTTTTAGCTGTTCGCTTAGAAGTCGTTCCTGCTTCTCTAATTCAGTGTCTCCGATCGCCCTTGCGTAATCTTCACGAAGTAGGTGATACCCCAGTTTATCCTGCGTATTTTTTGCTCGATGCAAAAACTGCTCCAAAGTTTCTTCCGCTTCTGTCCAGCGCTGTTGTTCCAGCAGAGCGGAGAACCAGTTCGCTGTAATGATGTTTTTGGAATGCTTGCTGAGTGCCCAAGGACGCCAGCGATCCAATCCCTGTTTCAAATTCTCAAGATTATGGTCGCTTTGATACGCCACCACATAGGGGTTAAGTTTCTTTGCCAGCCAGTGTTCATATTTGCAATATGCGAAAAAGCATAGAGCAAGCAGCGCAAGAAACACTACAACAGCAATCCACATAGTCTCGTAAGAAAAAAAGTGATCATATATCAGGCACGCAGCTCCGGAGAGAGCCGCAATGCTGAAAATTGGCCATGGATTTCTCATAATAGCAATATCTCCAATCATCTGTTTGAATAAAGATTCCGATATGGTCAAATTGTCATATCTATATGCAAACATTATAGCATTTGCATGATCTTTCGTCATCATTTTTCTGCTGTATGGCTAGGAATTTGATTGTAAACAAATTATGAATAAATTTAGATAAAAACTATTTTCGTTCTTTCTTAGATTGTACTACTAATCAGAGTGGAGATAAAACTGGATGAGTTCTTATTTTGCATCTTATAACAAAAATATTTTGATAAAATTTTGTTTGAAGCGTCTGTTTTTTGCTCTTTTTGTCAGTGTTAATAAGAAGGACAAGTTTTCCCCCTTCAACAGCACTTTGCTACAATTTCATAGACAGCATAACAGGTACATAACCCGTGTACGAGCGAGTGTGGAACGCCGCGAAGATAGAGCAGACAGGGAGGTGATGAACAAAGCTGTTTTGGAGCGATCTACGATTTCACAAAACGGATGGTGGCAGATTCGGCGCGAGGACTGCACGGGGGCTTAAAGATACTTCCTCACGGCCTCCTAAAGACTTGGGGGGAACCCTGCGGCGCACGAGTAAAACGACGCTGCGGAGTTATGACAACCGCGCCAGCGGAGACCTGCTATGTTCCCATCGTCAGGGTTGCGTGGCAAATGTGACGAGAATTGAGTCATATTAAAATAGGAAGCGATTGATTTCTTTGTTGGTCGTTTTTTATTCAAAATCAGATACCATGCGCTGGCAGCCGTAACTGCCAGCG
>ENA-OQCE01000350-OQCE01000350.1-human-gut-metagenome-genome-assembly--contig:-NODE-350-length-22875-cov-9.152805_pt1 | contig 22875 bp, 12 predicted proteins | sample MGYA00242495_ERZ504572 | MGnify/ENA primary metagenome ERZ504572 (study PRJEB26092, sample SAMD00036228) | human gut metagenome | host: Homo sapiens | study: EMG produced TPA metagenomics assembly of...
AAGACGGTTCGTGTTATGACGAGTCTCTATCAGTCAGCACTTTGCAGGGCAAAGGCAGACTGGCTGGTGGGAATCAATGCGAGCCGTCTTTTTCCGTTCTGTATAACCAGAATCTGAAAGTTGGAAGAGTACAGACACCAACACTTGCCATGATTGTGGATCGAAATCAGAAGATCAAGGAATTTACCAAAGAAAAATATTATATGGCTCATATCAAGTTTGACGATATGGATGCGGTCACAGAGCATTTTCAGAAAAAAGAAGATGCAGATAAAGTGGCTGCAGAGTGTCAGGAGCGTATGTGCGAAGTGGAGAAGGATGATGTGAAAGAGAAAACGGTCCGCCCTCCAAAACTCTATGATCTGACCACCCTGCAGAGGGAAGCTAACAGAATGTTTGGCTATACCGCACAGCAGACATTGGATGCTGTGCAGGAGATGTATGAGCAGAAGCTTGTCACTTATCCGAGAACAGACAGCCAGTATCTGACAGATGAGATGGGAGAAAGCACAGAAACTCTGATTCAGATGTTATTTGGGAAAATGCCTTATGCTGAAGGTCTGGAATATCAACTGGACGTGAGTAAGGTATTAAATTCAAAGAAAGTATCCGATCACCATGCGATTATCCCAACCATGGAAGTAGCCAAAGCAGATATTGGTGAACTGAAAGAACGAAGCCGCAAGATTTTGTATTTGATCAGTGCCAGGGTTCTGACAGCAACTGCAGAGCCTTATATTTATGAGAGTCATAAATGTCAGATTACCTGCAATTATCATACGTTTTATCTCAATGCAAAGAAAACAAAACAGGAAGGGTTCAAGACAATTGAGAAAAAACTGAAACAGTTCTTTGGAATCATTGCAGAAAAAGAAGAGCCGGAGTTGGATATCTGGGCAGGCAAGCATTATGGTCCCTGTGATTCTTTTGTATCGGAGCATTTTACACAGCCACCGAAACAGTACACAGAAGATACCCTGCTTTCTGCGATGGAACGTGCAGGGAATGAAGAGCTGACCGAAGATACAGAAAAGAAAGGACTTGGTACTCCTGCAACAAGGGCAGCAATCATTGAAAAACTGATTCAGTCTGGCTTTGTGAAAAGGGAAAAGAAAAATCTGGTGCCGACAGATGATGGAAATGTGCTGATTACGGTTCTACCGGATGAGATTAAATCTCCGAAGATGACCGCAGAGTGGGAAATGGCATTGAATCATATTGCCCAGAATACAGAGACAGCAGATGAATTCCTAAATGGGATTACAGAGCTGATGCAGGAACTGGTTGCCAGATATCAGGGGATTTCAGAAGAGAAGAAAAATCAGTTTCAGGGAAAGGCAAAAGGAGAAGTCATTGGCAAATGTCCCCGCTGTGGAGCAGATGTCAGGAAGGGAAAGTAAACTTTTACTGTTCTGACCGGAACTGTGCTTTTACCTTATGGAAGAATGATAAATTTCTTGCAAGCCAAGGGAAAAAGATGGATAAGGCGACAGCAAAGAAGTTCCTGTCTAAAGGAAAAATCCATTATAAGGATCTGGTATCAAGAAAAACAGGGAGACAGTATGAAGCAACTGTGGAGATGGTCGATCCCGGTGAGGGAAATGTACAGTTCAATCTGATTTTTCCACAACGATAAGTAGTGTATTGCAGGCAGTCTAAGGACTGTCTGTTTTAATACAAATATATGAAAGAGAGGACCTTAGCATGAAGAAAAAAGGTAATTTTAGAAAAGTAGTATCTGGCTTGCTGGCAGGCATGACAATGCTTAGTACAGTGTTATCTCCGATGACAGCATATGCAGCGGAGATCCAGCCAGAGGAAAAACCGCCACTTTATGAGGAAGTGAAAGACCTTCTGGATGAAGATGAGGTAGTGACTGCCAAAGATTATGAAATGGAAGCTGGCAGTGTATTTGATGTGAAATCGGATTATACCGGACTGGAAATCAAGGATGATAACAAGGTAAAAGTCACATTTGAGGAAGCAAAGAATGACAAGGATGAGGATTTTACGACAGATCATGCGGACACTTACAAAGCGGTCTATTATGTGGAACCGGTAAATCAGGAGCATCCGAAGTACCAGATCAGCCGAAAACTGATTGTGCGTGAGAAAGCAACTGAAGCTCAGACAGAGGTGGCAGGGAGTGAAGCAGTGACCGAATCCGAAACAGCTGTAAGTGAGCAGCAGACAGAGGAAGCGGAGGATTCCGAAGCAGACTCGGAGGTTACCGATATTGACGCTGATGAATTTGATGATTTGGTAGAGCAGGCACAGAATCAGGATACCTATGATGAAGAATCAGGGTTAGAGCTTCATGATGTTTTGGAACAGGCAGGAGACGAAGGTGTGGATCTTGAGGCTATGGAAGAGGGAGAGATTGCAACATTTGAAGCAGTTTCGGCTTATTCAGCAAGAAGTACACAGCAGGTAACAATTGAAAAAGGACCACTGTATAGATATGCAGATTATAATCTTGGAACCTATCTGACAGAGCCGTACTATATCAGCTACGGAAGCGTCAGAGCAACTGCGTATTGTGTACAGCCAGCAAAGCCTGGACCTGGATCTGGAAATTATACAATTACAAAGATTGGAGACAATCAGGCGTTAGCAAAAGTGTGTTATTACGGTACAGATGCCGCAGGAAGTGAAAGCTTTTTTGCGAATAAACACACGGATTTTTCAGAAGGAAAAAGATTCATCATTATTCACATGGCTGCATCATATGCCAACGGAAGTAGTGATGCATTTTACGGAACAAATGCTACAGGAGAGGCTTTGGCAAAAGAACTCTATAATTATTGTGTGAATAAGCCGGAAATACCAGATGTAGCGATGTCATTTTCAAAGCCGGATGTAAAAGCTTATGTAGATGGAAATGTTCAGAGAACGGAGAACATTCAGTTCAACGCATCTTCCCAGCAGAAAATCACAATGGACTTACCAAAAGGAGTAAAGCTCCATAATGTATCTACTGGAAATGTAAGTGCGGCAGGTGCAAGCGTAACAATTGGAGGAGGAACCACGTTTTATCTTTCTGCGCCTCTGACACAGACAAAAGATGTAAATGCTACTTTTTCTGCAAAAATGAAGGGAAGTATTACAAAAGATTACTCAGCATATAAACTGACTACGAATGCAAGTGTTCAGGATTTGGCATTTGTATTTGGAGAAGGTGTTGCTGATGAAAAATATGTAAGCTTAAAGGTGTCCTGGATTGAACAGGCTAAGATCGAAATCGTAAAGAAAGACGATACAGCGGATGTCAATCTTGCAGGTGCAGTATTCGGTGTATACAGCGATGAGGCTTGTACAAAGCTGATCACTCAGATGCCGGCAACGGATAAGAATGGAAAATCTTCTGTTACGATCATCAAGACACAGGATACCGTTTATCTGAAAGAAATCACAGCACCACAGGGATATGTAGTAAATGCAACGGCAACAAATGTAAAACTGGTAGCAAGTAAGACCTCAGCTGTAACCGTGGAAAATAAGGAACAGCTGGCAGAGCTTACCATTTACAAAGAAGGACAGGTTCTGACCGGAGCAGATGTCAGTGAAAATGGAACGGTATTTCAGTATGAAAACCGCAGACAGAAAAATGCAGTGTATAACGTGTATGCCGGGGCAGATATCGTAACAGCTTATGGCACAAAAGTGTATAGCAAAGGTGACCTTGTAAAAGAAAATCTGACAACAGGTGAGAATGGTTCTGTCACACTGAAAAACCTGCATCTTGGAACCTACGTGGTAAAAGAAACAAAAGCACCGGACTCCTTCTATAACGGCAGCGAAGAAAAGTCAGTGACTCTAACTTATGCTGGTCAGAACAAAGAAGTTGTATTTGCAGATGTGACTTTTAACAACGAGAGACAGAAAGCAGATGTTTCCGTAGTAAAAAAGGATAAAGACACCAAGAAACCACTGAAAGGCGGTATTTTTGCTATGTATGTATCCGATGATATCAGAAATGCAGACGGAACCGTTGTTGTGAAAAAAGGAACACTGATTGAGAAAGCAACTACTGGAGCAGATGGAACTGCAAAATTTACAGCAGATCTTCCGATTGGATATTCCTATTCTGTAAAAGAAGATCAGGCGCCGGAAGGCTATGTAAGAAATACAGAAGATGTGTATACGTTCAAGTTTTCTTACACCAATGATAAAGAAGCAACCGTATCATTTGCCCATACCTTCAGCAATGACCGTGTGACAGCAAAGATCAATTTATTCAAAGTTGATAAAGAAACAGGAAAAGCAGTACCACAGGGAGATGCCACACTGAAAGGTGCAGTTTATGGTCTGTATGCCCGTGAAGATATCGTGCATCCGGATGGAGCAACTGGAACTATTTATAAAGCAGGAGAACAGGTGGCTTCTCTTACAACAGATGACAAAGGACAGTCTTCTGTAAATGGCTTATATCTTGGCAAATATTATGTCAAAGAGATTACTCCGCCGATTGGATACCTGACAGATACAGAAGAGCATGATCTTATCTGCAGTTATGAAGGAGATATGACAGCAGAAGTAAAAAGAGAGTGCACTTCCAGTGAGCAGGTCATCAAGCAGCCATTCCAGATCATCAAAGCAGCCAACAATGGAAAGACAGATGCAGATCTGTTATCCGGAGCTGGATTTACAGTTTATCTGAAATCTTCCCTTACAAAGAAAGCAGATGGAAGCTATGATTTTGATTCTGCCAAACCAGTAGTGAGTGGAGAAAATGGAGCAACGGAGATTTTCACAGATGACAAAGGATATGCCTGCAGTATTCCATTACCATTTGGAAGCTATATCGTGCGTGAAACTACAACACCGCACAATTACAAGCCGATCGATGATTTTGAAGTGAATATCACGGAGCATCATCCAAATGAGCCGCAGATCTGGCGTGTGCTTCTGGATGAAGAGTTTAAGGCAAAACTGAAAATCGTGAAAAAAGACGATGAAACAAAAAAATCCGTCCTGATTGCAGGAACAGAATTCAAAGTGTACGACCTTGACAACAAAAAGTACGTGGAACAGGTAACAACTTACCCAGTGACAACCACTCACAAGTCCTATTTTACGGACAGTCAGGGATATCTGATCATGCCGAAGAATCTGAAAACCGGACATTACCGGATTGAGGAAGTCAATGCACCGGAAGGGTACACAATCAACAAGAACTATGTAGAGATTACAGTGGATGCAAACACAGCATACCAGATGGATTCTGAGAGCGGAGATGCCATTATTACGGTAGATTACGAGAACCATCCAGTAAAAGGAAAGCTGAAAATCTATAAAAAAGGTGAGATGCTGACCGGATTTAAAAAGGATTTTGTTTATGAAGAAAGATACCTGAAGGGTGCGGAATTTAATGTCTATGCAGCTGAAAATATCTATACACCGGATTATCAGAAAGATGAAAACGGAAACAGGCAGCTGATCTATGCGAAGGATGCACTGGTAACAACTGTTACGACCGGGGAAGACGGAAAAGCAGTTGCAGAGAATCTGCCGCTTGGTTCGTACTATGTGGTAGAAAAGATTGCACCGGAAGGATTCGTTCTAAACCATGATAGATCAGAAGTCGCATTTGTCTATGCCGATCAGGATACACCTGTGATTGAACAGGAAGTGACTGTTGGCGATGACCGACAGAAAGTTGCAATCCAGGTAGAAAAACAGGATGCAGAGAATGGTGCAACCGTAGCAGGGGCTGTCTTTGGTATCTATAACAAAGAGGATATCAAGGCAGATGGAAAAGTGATTGTGAAAGCAGATACACTCTTACAGAAAATGACTTCTGATAATGATGGTCTTGCAGTATGTACGCTGGATCTGCCACTTGGACAGTATTATGTGAAAGAGTTAAAAGCACCGGCTGGATTTGTATCCTCTGATGAAGTGCTGAATCTGGATGCTTATTATCGGGGACAGGATGTGAAGACAGTAAAACTGAAAACTGTGAAAAAGAACCAGCCAACAACAGTTGAAATCACAAAATCTGATGTAACAACAGGTGTGGAACTGGATGGGGCAAAACTCACCGTTCTCGATAAAGAAGGAAATGTTGTGGATCAGTGGACTTCTGTAAAAGATCAGCCACATGTGATCAAACGACTGACAGTTGGTGAGGAATACACCCTTCGTGAGGAAATGGCACCTTATGGTTATTTGAAAGCAACGGATGTGAAGTTCACGCTGGAAGATACCGCAGAGATTCAGAAAGTAGAGATGAAAGATGAAGTTCCAACAGGACTTCTGATCATTAACAAAAATGGAGAGTTTTTGGATAAAGTGACACTTCTGGACAATGTAAAAGGTACTGTGGAGCATCTCTTTGAGTATGTAACCGGAAGCCTTTCAAATGTAACTTTCGATGTATTTGCTGCGGAAGATATCAAAGCGGCAGATGGTGTCAGCGAAGATTATTTCAAAGCAGATGAAAAAGTGGGAACCATTACTACGGATTCCAATGGTATTGCACAGATGGGAGATCTACCGGCTGGCAAGTACTATGTGAAGGAAGTAAAAACTGCTCATGGTTATATGCTGGACGGAGAGCGAGATATGTTGATCTTTCCTACCGTGATCAGGACACACCAGTCATTACTTATGATGAGAAATGGCAGAATGCCCGTCAGAAAGTAAAGGTTACGGTTGTGAAGAAAGAAAAAGATACAGACCGTGTCCTTGCAGGTGGTGTCTTCGGTCTTTATACCAGTGAAGATATCAAAAATGTAAAGGGCGAGGTACTCCTTGAGAAAGACAGTCTGATCGAGCAGCGAGTAACGGATGAAAAAGGACAGATTACTTTTACGGCAGATCTTCCGGTAGATGGAAAATACTATGTGAAAGAAATCTTTGCGCCGGACGGATTTGTTACAACAGAAGAAGTACAGGAATTTACCTTTGAATATGCCGGAGAAGACCAGGCAGAAGTAAGCTACGACTTTACTTTTGAAAATCAGCCAACCACAGTGGAGCTGTCCAAAACAGACCTGACAACAGGTAAAGAACTTCCAGGTGCACACCTGAAAGTAACGGATTCAGATGGCAATACAGTAGATGAATGGACTTCTACGGAAGAATCCCATGTGATCAAAGAACTGGTTGTTGGTAAGAAATACACCATGACAGAGACAAAACCGGCAGATGGATATGTCACTGCAGAAAGTATTACTTTCACAGTAGAGAATACAGCAGAGGTTCAGAAGCATGAGATGAAAGATGATGTGACAAAAGTAGAGATCAGTAAGACTGATATCACAGGAGAAACTGAGATTCCAGGTGCGAAACTGACGATTCTCGATAAGGATGATCAGGTAGTAGAGAGCTGGACTTCCACAGAGGAAGCACACTATATCGAAAAACTGCCAATCGGTAAATATACCTTACGTGAAGAGCAGGCACCGAAAGGATATCTTCTGACAGCCGATGTGACATTTGAGGTGAAAGATAACGGAGAAATCCAGAAAGTGGCTATGAAAGATGATACTGCCAAGGGAAAAGTGATTCTCAATAAGACAGATAAATCATCAGGAGAACCGCTGAAAGGGGTAGAATTTGAACTCCGTGACAGTAAAGGGAAAGTTCTGGAAACCTTAAAGACAGATGCTGCCGGTCATGCAGAAAGCAAGCTGTATGAGATTGCCACATTTAAGAATGGCAAATATGATACCGCTATCAAGTATTATCTGGTGGAAACAAAAACACTGGATGGATACACACTGGATCAGACCAAGCATGAAGTGACATTCGCCTATGCAGATGACAGTACGCCGGTTGTAGAAGTCACTTTTAATCTGACAAATGAGAAACCGGAAGTTCCAGAAACACCGAACACACCGGAGACACCACAGTCCCATGAAGAGACGAAGGTATCAAACGCACCGAAAACAGGTGACAGCACAAATATCTGGCTGCCGATCCTTCTTCTGGTAATCTCCACAGGAGGTATGGCAGGACTTTATATCAGAAAAAAGAAAAACAGAAAATAGTAAAGTAATTAATTTGCAGTAAAGGGGGCCCTGAATCAGGCTCCCTTTTTAATACAACTAATGAAAGAAAGGAACAGAAAACTATGATGAAAACAATGGAAAAAAGACAGGAAGCAAAAAAAGAACCAGGAGAAAACTTTAAAGAGAATGATGGCTTATCAGAAGAAAGCCGAGCAGATGGTCAGCAGAAAAAGAATGAACCATCACATGATCAGAAAGGGGTAAAAGCGTATGATGAACAGAAAAGAATTTTATGAATATGTCAAAGACAATGTAAAGGAGTATCTGCCAGAGTCTTACAAGGACGCAGAAATTACACTTCAGGAAGTAGAAAAAAATAATGGATTGAAGCTTACTGGCATTACAATTCCAAATGGAGATCAAAGAATTGTACCGAGAGTCTATCTGGATTCCTTCTACCTGGAATATGTGATTGGAAAAGATGTGGATTCTTGTGTTGGCGATGTGGTTGATATGTATATTGAAGCACAGGATAAAGCAGAATTTATTAAAATGGGAGTACCTGATATTTTCGATTATGAAAAAATGAAGGAAAAACTGCAGGTGAGAATCTGTGACCAGGAGTGGAATGAAGAACGTCTGGCAGACAAAGTGATCACGGAACACGGGGATTTTACAGCCTATTATGCAGTAAATCTGAAAGAAAATGAAGAGGAAGTCGGCAGTATTCCGGTAACTGTTTCTCTGATGAACGAGTGGGGAGTATCTGCCGAACAGATTCAAGCGGATGCAATGACGGCAGACCGAAAACGTGGTGTCACACTTATGGATATGAATGAGATTATCAAATCTATGATTTTTGGTGAAGAACCAGAAAACCTGCTGAATGAAAAAATGGATATGGAAGCCATGGAAAACCCAATGTTCTGTCTGACAAACAAAGCTAAGATGAATGGAGCTTCCCTGTTACTGCAGGAAGATATTCGTAAACAGATTGGGGAATGCCTGGGAAGTGATTACTTTGTCATCCCATCTTCCATTCATGAAGTGCTGATTATCCCTGATAACGGAATTTTTCAGGTCCCGGAATTAAATGCGATGGTAAAAGAAGTCAATGAGACACAGGTAGAAAGAGAGGAACAGCTGTCAGATAAGGTTCAGTTCTGTGATGGAAAGACAGCAGTCATGGAAAATGCTGAACGTAGGGAAGCACGTCTGGAAAAAGAAAAAGCAGCTGAAAAAGCAGAAGTAAAAGGTGGAATCCACGGAAAGCTGGAGAAAGCCAAGGCAGAGATCAAGGCAAAAGAAGCAGAGAAAGTGCCGAAGAATAAGTCAAAAGATCTTGCCACAGCATTATAAAGAGAAGCAACGATGATTTTAAGGGGACTGTGCTAAGCAGTCCCTGATTTTATGAAAAGGAGTAGCACATGGCAAATAAATTATATGTAATGGAACAGCTGACGGAAGAGGTGGCAAAAGATGTAGCTGCCAGTCCGCAGGAATGGATGCGGTTCCTAAACACTGCATCCAGACTGTACAAATACACTTTTCCAGAACAGCTTTTAATTTATGCACAGCGGCCGGAAGCAACTGCCGTAGCATCCATGGAAATCTGGAATCAGAAGATGTACCGATGGATCAAAAAGGGATCTAAGGGGATTGCCTTGATTGACAATACTTCCGGACCGAAAACAAAACTTCGGTATGTATTTGATGTGCAGGACACTTATAAAGTGCGGAATCTTGGAAAGGATCCTCAGTTATGGAATTTTCCAGTAGAAGGAGAACATCTGGTGGCAGATTATCTGCAGGAGCAGTTATCACTGGAAGATACAGAAGGAGGACTTGCTGAAAGTCTGCATCAGGCAGCGAAGGAGAGTATGCAGGAATGGCTTCCAGATGCATTGGAAGAACTGAGACTGGATGTGACAGGGACATTTTTGGAAGAACTGGACGAACAGAATCAGGAAGTAGAATTCCGAGAACTGATGACCAATAGTGTCTGGTGTGTATTACTAAACAGGTGTGGACTGGATGTACAGGAATATCTGGATGCAGAGGATTTTCGGCATATAACGGACTTCAATCAGTTGAAAGTGTTAGGACATCTGGGAAGTGCAGTCAACGAGATCAGCAGACCAGTCCTGATGCAGATTGGACGATATGTTCTGAATGATCTGGAAAATGACCTGAAAACGGTTGCAAAAGAAAAAGAAGTAGCTTATAATGAGTTTAACACGTTAATTCGTGAAAGTAACACAGATAATACAGAAGATAGAGAAGAAAAAAAGGAGGAAACAGACTATGAGAGAGATCAGTTACAGCCAGAACGGAGAGTATCAGATTCCAGATATCAGCCTGGAAGAGACGAGAGGAACGATCGGGAAATATGGAATGATGAGGAAAGAGTATCTGAGAAACCACAAGGTAGCCAGGTTCAATATTCTGACACTGCAGAACCGTCTGGACAGTCATCTGATGGAGATCGACAGTCAGGCAAGGCAGAGAGTAGACAACCTGATGAACGAACTTCTGGAGAAAGATCCGGCACCGGACAAGATGGCAGACACAATGGCGTGGACCAGACACATGAACCAGATCAAGGCACAGGCAGAGGAACTGGTAATTCGGGAGATTATTTACAGTTAAGCCTGTTCCCAACAGAAGAGGAACAGTTAGGAGAAATAAGGAAAGCGGCAGCTGCATTAGAACAGCCAGCCGCTTTTCTTATTTCGGATGAAGTGGTAGACGATATTCTCAGAACAGGAAGCGGACAGAAAAATACACTGTTTCACATTACTGCAAGATTGATCGAAGGTCTGGATAATGAAGAAATGCAAAGCTTCCTGAAAGAGGAATATGGCACTGGAGGAAAAGGATTTACCATAGATGGGCAGAAAATCAGTATCTGGTACGACAACGATGGTATCCGTATCCGACGAGGCGACTCAGCAAGAAGAAATTTTGACCGTATCGTTACGTGGGAAGAAGCTGCTGACAGGATCCAGGATATGTATGAGGAAGGAAATTATGTTGATAATCTTATCTCCAATAATGCTATCGAGCAGGAACAGAAAGAAATGACAGATCTTCTGGCACTCCATTTCCGTGATACGAGCAGAAACAGAGAAGAACGGTTGTCCTATTCTGACTGGCAGGATGTAGTGGGGGCGGCTTGGACAGATCCGGAAGAAGCAGCTGCGACAGCCTATCGTTTTGAATGGCTTCAGGAAGATATGGAAAAGAATCCAGAAGATTACCATCGTTGGGAAATCCAGCATAATCCGGAATATTTCCAGCGCTATAAAGATCTCCAGAGGGAGCGTTCCTGGGTGGATCAGCAATTCAAGGTAGAGCGACCGGCACTATCCTTTATCACACAGGATGAAATTGACGCAGTGTTAAGAAGAGGCGGCATTACTGCAGGAGGACGTAACCGAATCTATGAGTATTTCATGGAACATCATGATATGAAAGATGCAGCTGAGTTCCTGAAAAATGAGTATGGAACAGGTGGTTCTTCACCCGGAATACTAGGAGCAGATGCTTCCGACGCATCCCATGATGCAAAAGGATTAAAACTTGCGAAAGGAAAGATTGGCAGTCCAGAAGTAGAAATTCTATTAAAATGGAATAAGGTTGCAGAACGTGTCCGTCAGCTGATCCGCACCGATGATTTCTTATCACCGGAAGAATTGGAAAAGTATGAAGAGCGGCAGGAAGCACAGAGACTGGCAGATTTGGAAGAAGCACAGCAGATGTTAGGAGAACAGCTGGAGCAGGATACTTTGACAGCGGAAGATATAACTGATTTGAGATTAGTTGATTCAGAATATATGTCCGGTACCAGAACAAGAATCCATGATTTTGATTGCAAAGTTAAGGGAGAAGTGAATCGACTTCAATACACATTAGAATATCATGATGATGGAGAAGGTTTCACGATTCATACGGAAAAAGATGATATTTGGAATCGAATGTCAACACAAGAATTGGAACGTCTGGATGTAAAACTCGGACAAGAAGTACTTTATTATCATTATCACAACAAAACTGTAAATGCGGATACCTTAGATGAATTACGGGAAATCAGGGAAGAAATTATGGAGGAAGAGTCCTCGTATTTTACTGCTATTTCTCAACGTGTGTGGACAGATTATGATAAAAAAGAAAAAGAATTATCGGGAGAAGCTGAGGTATCGGAAGAAAAAGAATCTTTGGAAGAGATTAACGGAATAGCAGAACCGATTCAAGCAACGAACTTCCGTATCACAGATGATGAACTTGGACAGGGAACACCGAAGGAGAAATTCCGAGCCAATATCATGGCTATCCAGTTGTTAAAGAAATGTGAGGATGAGAACCGCAATGCGACATCAGAGGAACAGAAAATCTTATCCAGGTACGTCGGCTGGGGAGGTCTTGCAGATGCATTTGATGAGACAAAAGCTGCATGGGAGACAGAATATCTGGAATTAAAGACGGTTCTTACACCAGAGGAATATGCTGCAGCCAGAGCTTCCACGTTAAATGCTCATTATACACAGCCGATTGTGATTGAAAGTATGTATCAGGTGTTGGAGAATCTGGGATTTACAAAAGGAAATATCCTGGAGCCGTCTATGGGAGTCGGGAACTTCTTTGGAATGCTTCCAGAAAATCTAAATCAGTCCAAACTCTATGGTGTGGAACTGGACAGTATCAGCGGTAGAATTGCAAAGCTACTCTATCCAGATGCCAATATTCAGATCAAAGGTTTTGAGAAGACAGATTATCCTAATGATTTTTTTGATGTGGCGATTGGAAATGTGCCATTTGGTGCATACAAGGTCAATGACCGTCAGTATGATCGCTACAATTTCATGATCCATGATTACTTTCTCGCCAAGACGATAGATCAGTTACGTCCAGGTGGTGTGGCGGCACTAATCACAACAAAGGGAACTATGGATAAGGCGTCACCGGAAGTCCGGAAATATCTGGCAGAGCGGGCAGATCTGTTGGGAGCAATCCGACTGCCGAACACAGCTTTTAAGGCAAATGCGGGAACAGAAGTCAGTGCTGATATCTTGTTTTTCCAAAAGAGGGAAAGCCTTACGAAAGAAATGCCGGAATGGATAAATCTGGATAGTGATGTCAATGGCATTACAGTCAATCAGTATTTTGTTCAGCATCCGGAAATGATTCTGGGTGAGATGAAAGAAGTGTCCGGTCCGTATGGTATGGAAACAACATGTGCTCCAATGGAAGGAGCTGATTTGGAATTACAGTTACAAGAAGCTGTAAAACACATCAAGGGAAGCATGGCACCGGCAGTAGATGTGGAGACAGAACTGGATGAGATGCCAGAGAGTATTCCAGCAGATCCAAATGTGCGAAATTACAGTTATACGGTGGTAGATGATCAGGTATATTACCGTGTCAACTCTTTGATGAATCAGGTGAAAATGCCTGCCGCTACTGCAGAACGTGTAAAAGGGATGGTTGCAATCCGTGATACTGTCCGAGAGCTGATCGCTTTGCAGATGGAGGAAAACGTCACAGATGAAGAAATCCAGAAACAGCAGAAAAAACTGAATCAGGTGTATGATACCTACACAGCAAAGTATGGAGTTATTGGAAGTAATGCTAACAAACGTGCATTTTCTGATGACTCTTCTTATTGTCTGCTGTGTTCCCTGGAAGACTTGAATGAAGATGGAACATTGAAGCGGAAAGCGGACATGTTCACCAAACGAACCATTAAAAAGGCGGTCGCTGTGACAAGTGTGGAGACAGCCACAGAAGCACTTGCTCTGTCCCTAAATGAAAAGGCTAAAGTAGATCTTCCATATATGGCACAGTTGACCGGAAAGACCGAAGAGAAAATCACAGAAGAGCTGGTTGGAGTTATCTTCAAAAATCCACTGACAGACCAGTGGGAAAGCGGAGATGAATATCTGTCTGGAAACGTCAGAGATAAATTAAACACTGCGAGAACCTTTGCCGAGAGTCACCCGGAATTTACACCGAATGTCCGTGCATTGGAGGCGGTTCAGCCGAGAGATCTGGAAGCATCTGAGATTGAGGTACGTGTTGGAGCCACCTGGATTGAACCTTCGGATTATCAGGATTTTATGGTAGAACTGCTTCATACGCCATGGTATCTTGCACAGAAGGAAATACAGGTAAAATTCTCTGAGGTAAATGGTGAGTGGAGGATTACAGGAAAGAATGCCGACAGTCCAAGAAATGCGTTTGCCTATGCAACGTATGGAACTGAGAGAGCAAATGCCTATAAGATTCTGGAAGATACCCTGAACCTGAAAGATGTACGCATCTATGATAAGAGTGTCAATGAGAATGGTGATGAAATCCGTGTCCTCAATAAGAAAGAAACCATGCTGGCATCGCAGAAGCAGGATGCCATGAAAGCAGCATTTAAAGACTGGATTTTTAAAGATCAGCAGAGGCGTGAACGACTGGTAAAGGTGTACAATGAACGATTTAATAGCATCCGTCCCCGTGAATATGATGGCAGTCATTTGACTTTCCCAGGAATGAATCCGGAAATAGAACTTCGTCCGCACCAGAAAAATGCAGTTGCACACCAGCTTTACGGAGACAATGTGCTTCTGGCACATGTAGTAGGAGCTGGGAAGACCTACGAAATGGTAGCGGCGGCAATGGAAAGTAAAAGACTGGGATTATCACAGAAGAATCTCTTTGTCGTGCCAAACCATTTGACGGAGCAGTGGGGTGCAGAATTCCTACAGTTATATCCGGGAGCCAATATCCTGGTTGCAACCAAGAAAGATTTTGAACCAGCAAACCGAAAAAAATTCTGTGCCAGAATTGCTATGGGGAATTATGATGCCATTATCATTGGACATTCCCAGTTTGAGCGTATTCCAATCTCTGATGAGAGGCAGGAAGCTATGCTGCGGAAGCAGATTGATGATCTGGAAATGGCAATCCAGAGTGCAAGGTATGAACAGGACGGTGGGCGTTATACCGTCAAACAGATTGAAAAGACCAGAAAGACACTGCAGACAAGGCTGGAAAAACTGAATCAGAAAGAGAAGAAAGATCAGGTAGTTACGTTTGAAGAACTGGGCGTGGATCATTTGTATGTAGATGAAGCACACAGCTATAAAAATGCGTTTCTTTATACAAAAATGAGAAATGTAGCCGGGATTGCACAGAACGAAGCACAGAAATCCGCAGATATGTTCAATAAATGTCAGTATCTGGACGAGATTACCGGAGGAAAAGGCATTACTTTTGCTACAGGCACACCAATCAGCAACAGCATGACGGAATTATATGTTATGCAGCGGTATCTGCAGAACAGCAAATTACAAAATATGGGACTTGGACTGTTTGATTCCTGGGCTTCTACCTTTGGAGAAGTTGTCACGAGCATCGAACTTGCACCGGAAGGAACTGGATATCGAGCAAAATCAAGATTCGCCAGATTCTATAATATCCCAGAACTGATGAATATGTTCAAGGAGATTGCAGATATCAAGACTTCCGATCAATTAAAGCTTCCAGTGCCGGAAGCGGAATATGAAACAGTGGTGCTGAAACCAACGGAACAGCAGAAAGAAATCGTAGAAAGCCTTGGAGAACGTGCAGAAGTTGTCAGAAACGGAGGGGTAGATGCCTCGGTCGATAATATGCTAAAAATCACCAATGACGGAAGGAAGTTAGCATTGGACCAGCGTTTGGTGAATGAATTATTGCCAGATAATCCAGAAAGTAAAATATCAGTTTGTGCAGAGAAAAGCTATGAAATATGGAAAGACACAGCAGCACAGAAATCCGCACAGTTGATTTTCTGTGACTTGAGCACACCGAAAGGCGATGGCAGTTTTAATGTTTATGATGACTTGAAGCAGAAACTAATGGAGAAAGGTGTACCGGAAAAAGAGATTGCTTTTATTCATGATGCAAATACAGAAGCAAAAAAGACGGAGCTGTTTGGAAAAGTGAAATCCGGGCAGGTTCGTTTTTTGATTGGCTCAACAGCAAAGATGGGTGCAGGAACCAATGTGCAGGATCGTTTGATTGCCCTGCATCATCTGGATATTGGTTGGAAACCATCTGACTTGGAACAGAGGGAAGGACGTATTATCCGTCAGGGAAACCATAATAAAAAGGTTCATATCTTCCGGTATGTAACAGAATCCACATTCGACAGTTATATGTGGGTGCGACACGAAGTCGCTTAATTTAACTGTTTGGCGGTAACTCCGACCAAACCATCCATTCCGTTGGATGAAGCCAATATCCCCGGCTTTGCCAGTAATGGCATTGTTCGGAAGCGGATATAAACGGAACCCTATTTGGAGCAAATCCCGTGAGGGAGAAGCGAAACTGCCAGCTACAAGGCGGTTAGGGTGCAGGCTTTCTGATAGCAAGGTTAATTAACTGAATCACCGTAAGCTTCGTTAAGGCTGAACAAGCAAAGTAGCTGATAGGCTTGAACCAAAAGGTGTGCAGTTGGATATTCCTCTCCACAGTAGGAATACACGGACATAAGACTGCCGGAGTAGAGGTGGAACCTAAACTATCAATAATTGTTGATTAAGTGGAACGTGTCAAGCCCGTATTCTCGCCTGCAAAGGCAAGCGGACCGTAAGGAAAGCCGTTGGGAATGCGGGTAAAGGATTGCGGAGGAAGCGAATGCCGACCCTGTAATGGGGACGGATAGGGGTTCAAAATTTGCCCCACCCGAAAAGGGAGCAGAATTCCGCAGGGTGCTTAATTACGAGAGAGTTTATAGAATTTTTGAAAGGAGTAAGGCAAATGAACATGAAAATGTGTGCGACTTCTGACGTAGCAAAAGCATGGAACAGCATTGACTGGAACAAAGCTAATGCATACGTTAAAAAACTGCAAATGCGTATCGTAAAGGCTCATCAACAGGGCAGAACCGGCAAAGTAAAGTCTTTGCAATGGCTGCTCACACACTCTTTCTACGGACGTGCTTTAGCTGTAAAAAGAGTAACGAGTAACAAAGGCAAAAAGACAGCAGGTGTAGACAAAATTTTATGGTCTACTCCCAAACTGAAATATGAAGCAATTCTCAGTTTAAAACGCAGAGGCTATAAACCATTACCGTTAAAGAGGGTATATATCCCAAAAAAGAACGGAAAAATGAGGCCGCTCAGTATTCCATGTATGAAGGATAGAGCGATGCAGACATTATATAAATTTGCACTGGAACCGATTGCGGAAATCACTGCTGACCCTAACTCCTATGGATTTAGAGCAAAGAGATGTGTACAGGATGCAATAGAGCAGTGTTTTACCTGTCTGAATAAAGCAAAATCCCCTAAATGGGTGCTGGAGGGAGACATTAAAGGCTGTTTTGATAACATCAGTCACGAATGGATATTGAACCATATCCCAATGGATAAAGATATTCTGCGAAAATGGTTAAAGAGTGGGTATGTCGAGACCGGAAGATTATTTCCGACAGACTCGGTAGCCCACAGGGTTCGGCTATCTCACCAACTATCTGCAACATGGTACTGGATGGTCTGGAAATCCAGATTAAGAAGAAATACCACAAAACTAAGAGGGATGGAAAAGCATACTTTCCAAAAGTGAACTTTATACGTTATGCTGACGATTTCATCGTCACAGGCGAAAGCAGAGAGCTTTTGGAAGCAGGTGTCCTCCCGATTATCCGGGAATTTTTATCAGAGAGAGGGTTGGAACTGTCAGAAGAAAAGACAGTGATTACCCATATCGAAGATGGTTTTGATTTTCTCGGATGTAATATACGCTGGTATAAAGACAAGCTTCTTACAAAACCATCCAAAAAGAACTATAAAGCCATCGTGAGCAAGGTACGGGAGATTATAAAGCAAAATCCATCTATGAAGCAGGAAGATTTGATAAGAAAGTTAAATCCGGTTATCAGAGGGTGGGTAAATTTCCAAAAGTATAATGTTTCCTCGCAGGCGTTTGAACGGTTTGATTTTGATGTATGGAGATGTCTGTGGAGATGGTGCAAACGTAGGCACCCGAAGAAAGGACACAAATGGATCGCTAAGAAATATTTCAGAAGAGTTGGCACAAGATACTGGACATTCAGTGTAAATATGGCAGACTCGTTTGAATTACATCTGATATACGCTACTGATACTAAAATAGTAAGGTGGCTGAAAACAAAATCAGAAGCGACACCATTTGATGAGCGTTTCACAGAATATTTTGAGGACAGAGACACAAAGAGAATGTTTCGGGAAATCAATGGAAGAAGGAAATTAAATGCACTGTACAAAATGCAGAAAGGCATTTGTCCGCATTGTGGTGAACCTATCACAGTGGAACGGGGATTCCGAATCCATACGGAAATGGGAGCCGACTTTAAAGAAAAGAAAGTCTTATTACATGCTGATTGTCATAGAGAGCTTCATTACTCGAAAAATGTTCATGAACTGGTTCTGCTAACGCAGGGCTTATAAGTGCTTGAGCCGTGTGAGGGGAAACTCTCATGCACGGTTCTTAGAGGGGAAAGCGGTAGTAATACCGCTGACCTACTCGACCAGTTGATCGAGAACAAGCAGAAATTCATCTCCCAGATTATGACGAGCAAAGCACCGGTCAGAAGTTGTGAAGATGTGGATGAAGCGGCACTGTCCTATGCAGAGGTCAAAGCACTTGCAACCGGAAATCCGGCAGTAAAAGAGAAGATGGCATTGGATGTGGACGTGGCAAAGTTGAAACTTTTAAAAGCCAACCACATGAATAATCAGTACCGTTTGGAAGATGACATTGCGAGGAATTTCCCGCAACAGATTGCAAAACTGACGGAGATTATTGACAGCTATAAGGCAGATATCGCTCATTTTTCTGAGCATAAAATCACAGATCCAGAGCAGTTTTCTATGGAAATCAGTGGCAAAGTGTTCACAGAAAAGAAAGAGGCAGGTATGGCACTTCTGGCGGTCTGCAAAGACATTAAGTCTGTAGATGCAGCTATGGACATTGGAAGTTATCAGGGATTTAACATGAGAATCCAATTCGACAGCTGGAGCAAAGAGTTTATCCTGTCTGTAAAGCATGAATCGGTAGCTAAAGTTCGGTTGGGAGCCGATGCCCTGGGAAATATCACTCGTATCAATAATCTTTTAGAAAGTTATCCGGAGAAACTGGCAGAAGCAGAACAACGGCTGGAAACGGTACAGGAGCAGATGGCAAATGCCAAAGAGGAAGTCGGGAAGCCATTTCCAAAAGAAGAGGAGTTGAACCAGAAACTGGAGCGACTGTCAGAGTTAAATGCACTTCTCAATATGGATGAGCGGGAAGATACAGAAACAGAGCAGTCGGAATCAAAAGAGAAAGAAGAAAGACCGGCACGAGGTTCTAATCCATGAGAAACTGCAGATTTATAAAGAAAGAGTCAACGGGAAAGTGAAACTGGCAAGGAAACCAGAAAACGGGACTTCGGTTTGGAATAAGTAAACAGGAAAGATGGCATAATTTGGTAGAAGAAGGTTCTGCCGGTTATGCCATTTTTTAGAACACAGGAGGAATTTGAATGGCGAGAAATATGATATCAGGAAAAGAAACGCAGAAAATGCAGGAATATACGCAGGAACAGATAGACCGTGCAGAACACATGGAAATAGAGATTCCAGCGGATGTAAAGGAACAGATTTTTGAATATGCAAATCTGATTGGCGAGGAAGAGAAAGTAAGGACGTTGGTAAGAAATCTGACAGATGCAATTAATCAGGCAGATGAAGATAAAGTAGAGGAACTTCTGGATGATGCAAAAATGGATATTCAGGACCTACCAGATCCAACCATAGGTAAGCTGGAATTACGTGATTATGGATATACAGCAGAAGACATGGTGCCGCTCAGAAAAGAAGCAGCTTTGGATTATCACAGAATGGGTTCTAAGATTTATTGCCTGGGCAGCGATGGCGGTAAGGGAGAGTATGCAAGTAAAGAAATGATACAGGCACACGAAGGGCTGTTTGGCATGGAATTACAGATGTGGGAACGGATAAGGGATCAGGATCTGGATTATGCAGATGAAGATTTTGGAGCATTTCAGGAGCCTATGAGTGTCATTGATCAGGAAGAAGCACTGAAATTATACGATGCCGGAGCAGATATCTATCTGATCACTAATTTTTCGTCACCGATCTATGTCACGGAACGCATGGAAATTGAACGAGGACCGGAGCATTATCAGATGTCCATGGCAGAACTGGAGCGTTTCCGTAACCTGGAATGGGAAATGCAGAAATATCCACAGATTCAGTCTTTGAAAGAGGCAAACCTGTTGTTAGGAACTAGGCGAACCTTTGGTATTTATCAGATCAAGGATGATTCACCGGGCGAAAACTATGCATTTATGAATATGCGCTTTATTGAAAGTCATGGTATGCAGATAAAAAAAGAAGATTATAAGCTGGTCTATGTTGGAGACTTATCGGGAAATATGTCACTGGAAGATATTTTTGAAAGGTTCAACATTGACAGACCGGAAGACTTCCGAGGACATTCCCTGTCTGTCAGTGATATCGTAGTTCTGAATGACGGGGAAAAAGTAACAGCTCATTTTGTAGACAGTATCAGTTTTGAACAACTGGATTCTTTCCTGAATCTGGAAGAACAGGTTCTTAGTGAACTGGCATATGAGGTAGGAGAACGTTACTTTGCTATTCAGAGAACAGAAGAAGGATACGATTATTCCTTTTACGATGAAGATTTCCGTCTGATGGATGGTGGCGTCTATGAAAATGATGAAATTTCTATTAAAGAAGCGGCAGAGGAACTTCTGGAAGACGAAGGCTGGACTGGAGAACGCATCCGTGGAGATTATGATCAGCTGATGGAAAAAGTAGAAGAAATGGATGAGGTTGTAATGGCGGAGATTCAGAACAGCCAGGGAGAATATAAGCCGTTGGCAAAGGTGGAGGAACTGGAAGAGGTGAATTATAACATGATTGATAATGTCCTCAATAATATGCCGCCGAAGAAAGAACCGTATCTGGAATACTTTGCGGCAGAATGCGATGAGTTCCATGATATGGGAGCTTATGAAAAAAGTACCGATGTTAATCAGATAGCTGCAGTCTATGAAAAATATAGGGAGAATCCAGAAACAGCTTATCTCGGATGCTCAATGGGAATTATCTATCGTGATCCGGAAGACAGTTACTATGATGAAGCCGAATTTGCAATCGTAAAAGGAAATACCGTATTTGGGAATCTGATGGATGATGTTCGGTTTTATGAGGAGCTTGCACTGGTACGGGAAGGAATTGAGAAAATTCATGAAGCATTGCCGGACTACAAGTATGTACCGATGCGAGATGTTCGAGAAGCAATGTATCCAGAGAAGATGACCACAGAACAGCTGGCAGAGGCATTGGATGAGATTGCAGAAGCTTTTGATCCGTATGAGTATCGAGATAATGTGGAGCCGGGAGAAAATACGGTACAAGAGGTGATGTTGGATTTGCAGAGTGGCAATACACATTCTTATATTTCTTATCTGAAGGATATTGTGGACGAAGAATGCGACCTGTCTGTTCGTGCAGGTGTATTGATGGAAAGACTGAAAGCCTATAAACCGGAGCTTCCAAAAGATATGGAGCCGATGGTGTATGTGAATTATTGTGAGAAAAGTGAGTTGGGGAGTCCAAGATGTCAAAAGTTATCTGATCTGGATTCCAAAACCGTAGAACAGGACAAAGCCTGGTATGCTGACCGTGATCCAAACACCAACGAACCAAAAACGACAGCACAGATGTTTTTTACAGTATATTATGCTGAGAAGGGTGATAAGATGCTGCACCATTTTCAAGGTAAGATAGAGATTGGTACCGGAAACGGTGGTATCATCAGTCAGTTAAAGATGCAGAATGAAATGAAATTGACAGATGAAAGCTGGATTAGTTATCAGCAAGGAAAAGGTAATGAAGAGTATCAGAAGTATATGGAAGATCTGACGGATATGCAGAATCATGTTCTGCCGTATTTGCAGAGTTTTTGCAGTCTGGAAGAAAAAGGTGTGAAGGAGAGACGAGAACAGCAGGTGACAGAGAAAAATGAGAGCAGAGAAGCTGTGTCAAGAGCCGGCGTTGAAGCAAATACAGCAGTTAAGGACGCAGGGAAAGCTGAAAGAAAGCCAGTAGCACAAAAGAGAGCAATGACGGGAAAAGAGAAGAAACCATCAATCCATGAACGCTTGGAAATCAATAAGAAAATTATCCAGGAAAAGCAGGGAAAAGATAAGCTGGAGAGAGGGGCTGATTTGGGTGTAAGATAAACAATAAAGCCTGGTAGATGATTTTAAAAGATTATTTACCAGGTGTTTTTGTGAAAATCTTAGAAAACAATAACAAATCAAACAACCTAGAAGAAAACTTAATTTTGGTTGAAACTATTCCGATAAAAGAATATACTTATAATAGGCTTGTTGTATCGTTTGGAGGAAAATTATGGATTATATAACAACGATCGAAATGTCAAAAATATGGGGGATTTCATCTAGAAGAATTTCTCTTTTATGTAGCCAGGGAAGAGTGCCTGGAGCAGAGAAAAAGGGAAAGACTTGGCTAATACCAAAAGATGCGGTAAAGCCAACAGATCCTCGAAAGAAAAACAGATGACGTATTGGAGGTTATAATGCTTATGGGAAGACCAGAAGATTCCAGAGTGAAGATTCCAGCGCTTGTGCACTTCACAAGACTTGGATATATCTATATATCAATTAAAGATGAAGTAGAAAGGAAAGTACCATGACAAAGGATGAAGTAACAAAACTCTGGATGAACAGTCCGGAATCACTACAGTTTTTAAATAATGCTACAAAATTTTATAATTTAATGATGATGTATCGTTGTGCTATTCGGGAGATACAAACTAAACTTGAGGTTTTGGATGATGAATTTTC
>ENA-OQCE01000351-OQCE01000351.1-human-gut-metagenome-genome-assembly--contig:-NODE-351-length-22851-cov-2.854427_pt1 | contig 22851 bp, 25 predicted proteins | sample MGYA00242495_ERZ504572 | MGnify/ENA primary metagenome ERZ504572 (study PRJEB26092, sample SAMD00036228) | human gut metagenome | host: Homo sapiens | study: EMG produced TPA metagenomics assembly of...
TAGTCACAGCAATTCACATCTGCCTTTCCCTTTGCAGGATGTAATAATGCACCGTCAATTACAATTTTCTGTGTCACCGAATCACTTTCAATACTTACCAGACTTCCGGCACTCCATCATCGTCCTCTTCCTTTGTATTCATAGCCTCCAGCTCTTCTTTACATATTCTGTCTGTCAACAATAAAACAGAAGGACTTTTTAACAGAAATCCCAGGATATTGGCTGCATTCCTCTGCAATTCTCCCACAGTAATTTTTCCTGCATGAAGCATTTCCTCCACATCGTCATTCTCCGGATTGGACTTCGCATCACTCACTACCATATAAATATCATTCTGGGCAGCTACCATAGGAGCTTTCGCAGTTACCTCTGCCTGATGACCCTCATAATTGGACTTCGCCCACCAGTCAGTCATGACAATACCCTGAAATCCCCACTCTTTTCTCAGAATGGTTGTACACAGATCATAGCTACCTGCAGTCCAGAGCCCATTTACACTTCCATAAGTAGTCATTACAGAACGTGCACCCCCCTCCTTTACTGCAATCTCAAATCCCTTCAGATAGATTTCTCTCAGACATCTCTCAGACATAACAGAATCAGAAGTACTTCGTCCCACTTCCTGATTATTTCCACAGAAATGCTTAATCGTACTTCCAATTCCGGATTTAGCCATTGCCTTCACCTGAGCCGCACAAATTCTTCCTGTGAGAAGCGGATCCTCAGAAATATATTCAAAATTTCGACCATTCAGTGGATTCCTGTGAATATTCATACCTGGTCCCAGCAGGGAATCAATCTTATTTAGTCGAAGTTCCCTCCCTGTCATTTCATACAGCTCACCCACAAGCTCCGTATTAAAAGTACAGCCAGCAAAGTTCCATTTGGCAGAGAAAACGCTTTCGTACCGCAATCCATACGAATCCCTGACGGCCCATCCGCGCAGCATCCCACCGGGATTCCAAGAGCCTTCAAAGACTCTGTCACACCGCCAAATGCAGCTGCAGTTCCAGCAGTGACCTTTGGACTGCACATTCCTTCACCGCGGAACATGGCAATCAGATCCGCCTCACTGATCTGTGCCACAAACTCATCCATAGAAACTTTTTTATCCAGTACATCTGCCAGCTTATAGCCTTTATCTCCCGTATACTCCAGAGTCTTCGGCATTCTTTCCTCTCTGCGTTTATGTGGATCTGCTGTGCGGACAGGAACCTCTTCTGTTACTGCCTGATAAGTTCCATCCGCTCTCAGAACGGCTTTCATTCTCCGGAATTTCTCAATCGGTGCATATGCCTCCTGTAACTGTTCTATTACACGTAATTCTTCTTTGTAAATTCCTGCTGATTTCGCACTTCTTACATCACTGCCTGCAAAAATTTCATAAGTTCCCTCTTCCAGAACATAACAGGATTTGTGTCCTGTCACTCCACTGTCATCATAAGAGGCCATATCATATTTGGGAATGATGATAACAAGTTCTTCTTTTTCACCCGGTGCCAGTTCCCGGGTTTTTGCAAATCCGATCAGCTTTCTTGCCGGATTTCCAAGTTTACCCTGCGGTGCTTTTACATAAACCTGTACAACCTCTTTGCCCCTCACATCACCGATATTGGTAACCGTCGCAGCCACTGTGAGTTCATCCTCAGTATTCTTAAAAATCTCCGCCTTTGTCTCAAAATTCGTATAGGACAAACCATATCCAAACGGATAAAGCACCTTATCCTTCGCAAACGTCTCAAAATAACGATATCCGACATAAATATCTTCCTTATAATAATTCTTATATGGATCACCAAAATTCTCCGTAGACGGATAATACTCAATCCTCTCAGCAATGGTATCTGTCAGCTTCCCACATGCACACACTTTACCGGTCAGCACATCAGCCACACCATTGCCACCTTCCTGACCACCCTGCCATGCATACAGCACAGCCTGAGGATGATATTTCTCCACCCAACTCATATCAATAATATTTCCAACATTCAGCACCACAACTGTGCACTTACTCACCTCACAGACCCGGCAGATCAAATCCTCCTCCGTCTCCGTCAGACAATAGCTTCCCGGATTCGTATTATTATCCTGATCTTCACCTGCAGTTCTTCCTATAATAATAAGCGAAACATCGTTGCTACGTGCGCAGTCCAGCATTTCCTCTGTAACTTCCATCTCTTTCTGAGACCATGGAACACGACCCCATCCCTGACCTTCATCATAAGGATTCTCTTTAATCCAGTTTGCATAAATACCCAGCAGTTTCTCATCCAGTTGAATCTCTTTACACTCCTTCAGCGCATCCAGAATTCCCACTACATATCTCGTATTCACCAGACCGCCGGAACCAAGTCCGCTTTTATAATAATGAAATGCCATGCGGCCAAAAACAGCCACACTCTCTCCCTCTCTCAAAGGAAGTGCCTGCTTCTCATTCTCCAGAAGTACACATCCCTCTGCGGCTGCCTGTCTCGCCAGTGTTGCATATTTCTCTAAATCCAATTTATAATCGTTCATGTTTTATCCTTTCTTTCTGAGAACAACATCTCTCAAGCGATGCAATGATCGTTCCGACCGTTTTTCCCCAATACTTTCTATTCCCCATCTTATCAGAAAAAATCTTTGCTGAAAACACTAAATATTTACAGGAAAATAATCCACCTTTCCTTCAAAACATCTTCAGCCTTTTACGGCACCAAGCGCGATACCTTTGGTAAAATATCTCTGTAAAAACGGATACAGGCATAAAATCGGTAGCATTGCAACAAACGCTATTGCCATTCTGACAGATGCAGATGGAATATCTGCAATTGCAACAGTTGACGCACCAGAAGCATTCTGTGTCAGTGCTGTCAAATCTGAAATCATCTTATTCAGAAGGTTCTGAATGCCATATAACTTCGTATCTCTAATATAGTACAGACCATTTGTCCAGTCATTCCAGTATCCTAATCCGGAAAGCAGACCCATGGCAATAAGAATGGGTTTACCCAGTGGCAATACAATTTTGAAAAAAATCTGGAATTGACTTGCACCGTCAATCTGAGCTGCTTCAAAAAGTGCATCCGGAATACTGGTTGCAAAGAATGTACGAATCAGCATAACATTCATGGCACTCATCAGAAGTCCCGGCACAATATATGCAAGCAGTGTGTTATTGATATGGAAAATTCCTGTATACATGAGATATGTAGGAACCAGTCCACCATTAAATAACATTGTAAAAAATATGTAGAAATTCAGGATTCTTTTTCCTGGAAGATTTTTCAGGGAAAGCGGATACGCCAACAATGCAGACATTGCCACATTAATACTGGTTCCTATTACAGTGACCAGTATTGTAATTCCATATGCCCTGAATACATTTGCAGCATTATCCCAGATAAACTTATAGGCATGAATACTGAACTCTTTTGGAAAAAAGGAATATCCATCTCTAACCAGAGCACTTTCAGAGGTAATAGATGACATAAATAACAAGATAAACGGCAATACAATACAGATTGTAACCAGTATCATGACCGTATGTGCCAATCGTTCAAATCTTTTTGCACTTTTGCTTCTAACCATTTTTTACCTCCTAGAACATTGCATTTTCAGGGCTTAATTTGCGCACAACCACATTTGCCAGCAGTACACAGGCAAATCCGACAATGGACTGATAAAAGCCTGCCGCTGAAGCCATTCCGATATTTCCGGACTGAAGCAGTGCCCTGTATACATAAGTATCGATTACATTGGTGGTATCATAAAGCTGACCGGAATTTTGTGTAACCTGATAGAATAATCCAAAATCAGAATAGAAAATTCTTCCAATGTTTAACAGTGTCAAAGTGATTACAGACGGCATGATCGATGGAAGTGTAATGTATCGGATCTGTTTCCACTTTGAAGCTCCATCCAGTTCTGCAGCCTCATAAAAAGAAGGATCAATTCCGGAAATACTGGAAATATAAATCAGGCATCCATATCCTACACCTTTCCATGTATTTACGATAACCAGGATCACAGGCCAATATTTGGATTCTGAATACCAATTAATTGCTTCTTTCCCGAAAAACGGAAGAATTGTCTTATTCAGCATTCCATTGTCCCCACTGAAAAAGGCAAAAGTGATATAACTTACAATTACAATAGACATAAGAAACGGCAGTAAAATTGCACTTTGATAAATTGTTTTGCATGCCTTGCTCCGAATATCACAGATAAAGATGGCAAATGCAATTCCCAGAATCAGGTTGATGATAATAAATACAATATTATAAAGCAACGTATTTCTTGTAATCGTCCACGCATCATTAAACAGATAAGTAAAATTGCTGAGACCGGCCCATGGGCTGCCAAAGATTCCATCTACCACGTTGTAATTTTTGAAAGCAACCACAAGTCCTGCCATCGGCATATAATTATTGATAAAAAGATAAATCAGCCCCGGTGCCATCATCAGATAAAGCGGTGCCCATCTTTTAAATTTTGCTTTTTTCATAAATTTTCCTTTCAATTATCTGGAATATAACAGGGGATGCATAGCGGCATCCCCTGTCTGTGTTATTTATTCTCTTCCAGCCACTTGTCCAGCTGTTCCTGTTTGGTGCTGATCACTTTCTCAATTCCTGCTTTCTTCAGTTCTCAATAAATTTCGGAAGTGTTTCTTCAGGATCTACTGTACCAGAACCAAGAGCAGCTGCATATTTTGCTTTTACATTACTCAGTGCAGCCAGTTCGTTTGCAACACTTGTAGAATCATAGGTAAATCCGAATGCTTTTGATTTGATTGCACTCTCATTCAGTGCCTTTGTTTCATCCCAGATATCTGGTGAATCACCCTCCAGATATGCATTTTAAACTGGTCAAATAACTGCCATCTTCTGCCAGATGATACGTGTTGCTGTCATCTTTTCCATCCGGATAGTTAATGATATTATTTTCAGCATCTACAACTTCGTAATCAACACCTTCTTCCCCCCAGTTCAACAGGTTCAGAATATCTGCATTTCCATATAAATAATCCAGACACTGCATTGTTTTATCTTTATCAGCAGAACTTGAACTGATGCCATAAGTCAGGTAAGAAATTTGTGCAGTGCCAGCCCATGGTTCGGAAATCGGAGCAATCTCCATCTCTGTTCCGCAAAGTAAAGCGGCACGGGTATCATATCCTGGTTTGTTTGGTGCAAGGTAAGAAAAAGCGGCACCTGCTTTTACCTGATTCTCCGCACTCTCTGTTGTGGTTGCAGCATCTTTGGACAAATAACCTTTTTGCTGCCAGTCATACATTGTTTCTACAAACTCTTTATATTCATCTGTCTCATAATAATCTACAACTGTCGTGTCCTGACCATGATCCATCAATACACCAAATCCATCAGTAAGTGTATCATTCATTTCATATTTGGTATCCGGTGTTGCACTGTTATTGCTTGCCATCATGACCATATCTGGATATTTTTCTTTCACAGTTGCATAAACGTCAGTCAAATCTTTATAATCTGTGATAGAAGATACATCAATTCCACACTCATCCAGAATATCTTTTCGCATAATAACAGATGACTGGCAGAACCATTCGCGTCCTGTTGTCACACCGTATACATAATTTCCGATATTTGCTGCTTTCGCAGTATCACCAAGCAGTTCTTTAATATTATTGCCATATTTGTCGATATATTCAGACATGTCAATAACCTGCTTCGCATTCACCATGGAATTAACCTGTTCCACCAGGATTGGTACAATGTCCATCTTTTCTCCACCGGATAGAATCAGCTTCATTGTTTCCGCATAGGCACCCCAGCTGATCGGTTCGATATCGAGTTCCATATTGATATCTTTCTTCATAATCTCATTGATTTTCTTCTCGATGCGATCTGTATCTTCCTCCTTATCTCCAATATAAGCCATTGTAACTGTATAAGTCTCATCAGAAGAATCTTTAGCCTCTTTTGAACCGGAATCACCACAGGCAGTCAGCCCCATAGAAGCCAGTACCATAGCCATTCCCGCTGCAATCACTTTCTTATTCATCCTTTTACCTCAATTCTTTTCCTTTTTAATTTTTTTTGATGTATACATCTCTCTGTCTGATGTTTCTCATTATACAGATTTTCCAGTATTTTAATAGTAAAATAACGACCTCACACTTTCCGAAATCCGATTTCTTTTTTCATAGCTTGTCTCTTTTGTTGTATCAAAAGGTCGGAATATTGTTATCTTTTTATCGGATTTTTGTTATAATTGTTTTCATCATAATGATTTTATAATATTTCAGGAGGTATTTATATGTATTCCAGACATCGTGTTGCCGGATACTCCATTGATCATGTCATAAAATTTTTGTTTTTTCTGCTGGTTCCGGTTGTAATCCTGGATATCATGATCAGCTGTTTTGTCATTTTTTCCATGCGTTCCCAAAGTATTCAGTCCCTGCAAGATACAACATCCCTTTATGCTTCGCAAATCGACACCGCACATATTTCCATCAATCGCTATTTAATCCGGCTCCTGACTGAAAATGACGATGCAGATACTCTGTTGGAAACACAGGACAAACTGGAATTCATTTCATCCGCAGAACGAGTTCATAATAATATTGATATTTTTCTGGAATCTTTTGAAAAGGGATATCAGATTTTTCTATATAATTCAGAGAATGAACGGATGTATCGTCCTACAGAAATTTTTCAGACACTTACTCAGAATCAGCTCGTACTGCTGAACAAGCATCTGATCCAAAAAATAACTGCGCCCAAAACAAGTTTCTACACGGATGCCTGGGAAGTACTAATGCTCGGAAAGAACGTATATTTTTACAAATCCTTTCATACAGGCTCCCACTACGCCTGCTGTTTTATTCCTGCTGACAATATCATTCAGCCACTAAAAAACATAATTAAAGAAAAAGACGGTTTCATTTCTCTTACCTCGCAAAACGGAACCGTACTTACTAATAAAGAACTGCTGAAGCAACACCATATTGAATTTTCAAGAAAAAGCAATTCCGATTCTTACGAGACCTATAATAAGGGAAATAATCTGATTATCAGCGGTGCTCTGATTATGGGTGCTTTTTATCCTCAGATTATTCTCAGCAAATTCAGGGCTTATGAAAAAATAATCCTGCTTCAGTTTATTCTTGCACTGGCAGTCCTTCTGGTCGCAGTTATCCTGTTTACTTCCATTTTCTATATGAAGAAACACGTTCTGACTCCGATCAAACTCTTTTTAGAAAATCTGGCACATCTGGATGATTCTGCAGAAACCATCAATTTAAAAGACACCAATCTTCTCGAACTTGAGCAGGCGAACTCCCAGTTCAAAAATCTGATGCGCCAGATCAAAAAACTGAAAATTGACATTTACGAAAAAGAACTGGAAAAACAAAAAACAATGATGAATTATCTTCAGCTACAGATACGTCCTCACTTTTTTCTGAACTGTCTGAATACCATTTACAGTATGGCACAGACGCAGCTTTACGAAGAGATCATGAAAATGTCTATGATTACTTCCAACTATTTTCGATATATTTTCCAGAACACCCAGGATCTTGTTCCTGTAAAAAATGAACTGGAACATATAAAAAATTATATGGAAATCCAAAAGATGCGTTACGGAGATACGTTCTCCTATGAAATTCACGCAGAAGAAGGTACAGAAAACATACGAATCCCACCAATTCCGATCCAGACCTTTATAGAAAACGCCATCAAACACTCCAATACTTTTGATGAACCCATAATCATACGCACAGACATCGCCTGGATGACTGCCGGCGGAAATTCACATGAAAATATTCAGATTCAGGTCATGGACACTGGATGCGGATTCTCGGAAGACATCCTGCAATCCCTAAATTCTGCTATTCCTCTGGAACCTCAAAATGGTCACCGTATTGGAATTACCAATGCCATCCAACGTCTGAATCTGCTGTACGGTCAGGGAGAAGCGGTCATTACTTTCTCAAACCTCCCATCTGGGGGTGCCTGCGTAACCATCCTTCTCCCTGCAGTCTGATCCAATTCTCTGCCTAATTTATGAAAGGAAAGTTTTATGAACGTATTATTAGTTGATGATGACCGCTTTGTTGTAGCGGCCCTTGAGAAAAAAATAAACTGGGAGCAACTAACAGTCACAGAAGTACTCACTGCTTTCAATATCCGTCAAGCTCAGAAAATCATAGAAAAAAACTCCATCGATATCTGTGTTTGCGATATCGAAATGCCCGGCGGTTCTGGTCTTGATCTTCTTTCCTGGGTCCGGGAATCAGGAAAAGAAATACAATTTATTTTCCTGACCAGCTATGCGGATTTTGATTACGCAAAAAAAGCTATCGAACTGTCCTCCCTCGATTACCAGCTAAAACCTATAGACTTTGATACTTTATCCCATATTCTGGAAAAAGCAGTTTCTAAAGTCAGAAAGAATGCTGCGCTCACCCAGACAAAAGCAGACAGTCAGAAATGGAAAGATAATTACCGCTATATTGTAGATTTATTCTGGAAAGAACTTTTTGCCACCACTCTGTTTCGTGAACCTTCTCTTCTTGAAACAGAATTAAGAAAAAAAGATCTTTCCTATACAGCAGATGACCTCTTCATTCCTGTTTTGTTCCGGCTTTATCCACTCTCCGGCCAGATAATGCCCATGGAGTCTTCCATGGTAGATTTTTCTTTCCAGAATATTACAGCCGAAACCTTTCAGAAATCCTGCATTCTCTATGAGTCTATAGTGATACTGAACACCTTTGAATACGTTGTCATACTTTCTGGATTGCAACTGGAACAAATCCGTCAGCCATTTACAGAAAATCTACTAACACTGTTCAAAAATCTTCAGAGTTTTCTGCACTGTGAAATTGCATGCGGCATTGCACCAGAGGTTTCCCTGACAGAACTGCCTGAAACTCTTACCAGACTACGTGAAATGAGAGAATCCAACCTTAACTCCGTAAATAAACCACTTTTTCTGCAAGATTTTGTTCCCAGCACAACTTCCTACATCCCTCCATCACTGGAAGTAATCAATACTTTTCTGGAACAAAAACAGGCAGACGCAGCTTTACAGAATATCGAAAATTACCTGTCCAAATACATTCAGGCCAGTGGTATCACCAAAAATTTTCTTCTGCATCTGAGACTTGATATCGAACAAATTGTTTTTTCCTATCTACATAAAAACGGAATCGAAGCACACACTCTATTTTCTTCAGAAGAAAGAGACGAACTGATCACAAAATCTCTGGACGCTGTACCATATATGTTTAATTATCTGCGCTATCTGATACAACGCGCCGTAGAATACAATAGCTTCGTCAACGAAAAAGACTCCGTCGTTGATATTGTACTCAACTATATCCATCAGCACTACTCCGAAGATATCTCACGTACCATGCTGGCTGATATGGTTTATCTCAATCCAGATTATCTGGCACGACTTTTCAAAAAACAAACGCAGACCTCTATCATCAATTACATCACCACCTATCGGTTAGAAAAAGCAAAAAGAGCTTCTGCTCAACCCTGACATCCCGGTTGGAACAGTTGCTTTGAAAGTCGGCTATGGAAATTATTCCTACTTTTCCAAACTGTTTAAAGATGTGGTCGGCTGCACCCCCAATGAATATCGAAAAAAATAAAAAGGTTCTTTCTACGGTATAATTTAGAGGGGCTGTCAAACTGACATCCCCTCTGTATCTATTCTATTTTATTCCTTATGCACTTTCAGAAATTTCATAGTAATTTCCGTTCCACTTCCTTCTTCACTTCTCAGCACAATACTTCCATTCAAAGTGCTGACCGCATGCTTCACAATAGAAAGTCCCAGTCCGGTACCTCCAATCTCTTTGGAATGACTTTTATCCACTCTGTAAAATCTCTCAAAAACTCTATCCTGATCTTCCTTTGGAATTCCCACACCTGTATCCTTGACTACAATCTGTATCTCATGTGCAGTCTGAGTCAGAAAAATGCTTACACTTCCATCATTTCGGTTATACTTAATGGCATTATCGCAGACATTATAAACTGCCTCTTCCAGAAGTGTCCGAACTGCTTCCATCTTCATACTGTCCCCACAGATATAAAGATGCACATTCATGCTCTGTGCTTTCTCCTTCAGACTTTCAAAGGCATTCTTACAAACCTGATAAACATCCACCAGTTCCCAGGTGTAGGATGTTTTTTCCTCGTCAAGCTGGGAAATCTGGATCACATCCTCAACCAGCTGAAGCAGTCTCTGGGATTCCTTATAAATACGCCCTGCAAACTTGGGAATATCCTCACATTTCACCAGACCGCCCTGCATGATCTCCGCAAATCCTGAAATAGAAGTCAGAGGAGTCTTCAGCTCATGAGAGACATTTGCCGAAAACTCTCTCCGCAGATTCTCCCTCTCAAGCTTCTCTGTCACATTCACAAGCAGGATCACAGCACCTTCTGTTTTTTGTCCACGTACCACAGGATTGGCAATCAACTGGATATCGCTTCCATTTAATTTCAATATCAGTTCCGCATGTTCTCCGCTGAGAACCTGCTCGATCGCATGTCTGAAATCTTCCGCACGATCCAGACAGTAAACACTTTCTCCCTGACATACTTTATCTACCCGGAACAGATTCCATGCACTGGAATTGGCAGAAAGAATCATGGTATACCTATCAATCACGATCAGACCTTCCTGCATATTTTCTGTAATAAGAGAGAATTCTTCCTGCTGCTGTTTTGCCAGTTCCAGCTGCTTCTGGATTTGCCGGTTCTGTTTATGGATTTTACCTAAAAGCGGAGAAAGCTCCTCGTAAATCTTATTCTCCTCCGGATGCTCCAGATCCAGCTCATTCACAGGTTTTACGATCCTTTTTGATATCACAGATGCCATGATTCCTGATAGAATCAGCATCAGAAATAAGAGTCCACATAAGGGAAGAAGAAGATTTTCAACCAGTGCCAGCACAGAATCCTGAGTGCCTGAAACTCTCAGCACAGTTCCATCCTTCAGACGCAGTGCATAATAAATTGTTTTCTCAGAAAGTGTATCCGAATACCTGGAACATTCTCCTGCACCATATTTCTCTGCTTTCTGAAATTCAGTTCTGTTCTTATGATTTTGCATTTCATCTGCATCAGCCTTATTATCAAAAAGCACAGTTCCATCCTTATTAATATAAGTAATCCTTGAGCTCTTATCCTTTACATTCTTCAGATAATCTGTTCCCTGTTGCTCCACACCATATGCCAGATAAGCAGCTTCCTTAGACAGCTCTTTGCGCATCTGTCCGTCAAAATTGCTGTAAAGGATTCCCATTACAGCAGCCAGTCCCACAGTCAGAACCAATGCACATACAAACATTATAGATTTAAAGATTTTTTTTGTCACTTCTCTTCACTTCCCCTTTTTATTTAATACCTCAGGCAGATATCGGTCTCCGATTGAGATATATAATAACTCAAATATCCGCAAACGGTTCCCGCCTGCGGATATAAAAAGCCCTGCTTCCAAATAATTATATTCAAAATCAGAGACTTTCTCTATTCAATTAATTATTCAGATAATCCTGATGCTCATTATTTCTGTGCTGTCCTGTGATGGAATATTCTACCCATTCAGCAATATTTACTGCGTGATCACCGATACGTTCAAAGTACTTTGCAGTCATAAGAAGATCCAGCCCTGTCTTGGCATCCAGATTTCCCCCGTAAATCATATCTGCAAGCTTCTCTTTGATCTCGTTAAACGCATCATCCACCACATCATCTCTGTCAATGACATTTCTGCACAGCTCCAGATCACTCTTTACAAAAGCATCCACGCTCTCAGTTACCATACGCACAGTGTCTTCCGCCATCTGTGTAATAGTCTCCGGGATCGCAGTGGTATTCTTTGCAACATGTAAAGACAGATCTGCAATATCTGCTGCCTGGTCACCGATACGTTCCATATCAGAAACCATCTTCAATGCTGCAGATATCTCTCTTAAATCTCTTGCAACCGGGTGCTGATGAAGCAGAAGACTCAGGCACAGATTCTCAATCTCTCTTTCTTTGGCATCAATATCTCTGTCCGTCTCAAAAACCTGGCGGGTAATTTCTTCATTCTGTACCTTCTGGATTGCTTTTGCAGAGAATGAAATTGCTTTCTCACAATAGCTTCCCAGTGTGATAAGCTGAACGTGCAGTTCCTCCAGTTGTCTTTCGAAATACTTTGACATAATCAACCAAACCTTCCTGTAATATAATCCTCTGTACGCTTGTCAGAAGGCATAGAGAACAGTTTATCAGTATCATCAAACTCAACTACTTCTCCCAGAAGGAAGAAAGCTGTTTTATCAGAAATACGTGTAGCCTGCTGCATATTATGAGTTACCATAACAATGGTATAATCCTTCTTTAACTCCATCGCCAGCTCCTCGATCTTGGAAGTTGAGATAGGGTCAAGTGCGGATGTAGGCTCATCCATCAGAAGTACCTCCGGCTGAACTGCCAGTGCTCTGGCAATGCAAAGTCTCTGCTGCTGACCACCGGACATACCCAGTGCGCTTTTTTTCAATCTATCCTTTACTTCATCCCAGATTGCCGCGTCACGAAGAGATTTCTCCACAATATCATCCAGTTTAGACTTGGAACGGATCCCATGGGTTCTCGGTCCATATGCAATATTATCATAAATGCTCATAGGGAAAGGATTAGGCTTCTGGAATACCATTCCCACTCTTTTTCTCAGAAGATTCACATCCATATCTCCGTAAATATCTTCACCGTCAAGCTGTACCTTACCGGTGATCACACATCCCTCAACAAGGTCATTCATACGGTTTAAAGATTTTAGAAGTGTAGATTTACCACAGCCACTCGGCCCGATAAAAGCTGTGATTTCTTTCTCCGGAATTGCCATGTTTATATTCTTCAGCGCATGAAACTTTCCGTAATGTAAGTTCATATTTTCAACTGTTATTTTTTCATTTCCACTCATTTTTCTTATCCTTTCGCAATTCGTTTGGCAACTGCTCCGGACAGGAAATTGATTACAAGAACAAATGCCAGAATAACAACTGCTGTTGCAGATGCCTGATTCATATGAAGGCCCTCACCTGACAGCACATACATATGAAGTGCCAGAGTACGTCCGGAACCCATCAGGTTCTTCGGTACCTCTGCAACTGTACCTGCTGTATAAATCAGGGCTGCTGTTTCGCCGATCACACGTCCGATGGCCAGGATCACACCTGCCAGAATACCAGGTACTGCTGATGGCAGAACAATGGTGAAGATGGTACGAAGTTTACCTGCTCCAAGTCCAAAGCTGGCTTCACGATAAGAATCAGGAACAGATTTCAGGGCTTCTTCCGCAGTACGCATGATCAGAGGAAGAATCATGATTACCAGTGTGAAAGCACCGGACAGAAGAGAAAGTCCCCAATGCAGTGCTGTTACGAAAAACAGCATACCGAAAAGGCCATATACAATAGAAGGAATTCCTGAAAGTGTTTCTGCTGTAATACGGATCACATTTACAAGCTTACTTCCTTTTTTCGCATATTCTACCAGATAGATGGCTGCAAAGATTCCCAGCGGTGCTGCGATTACAAGTGAAACAACCGTCAGGATGAATGTGTTGATCAGAGAAGGAAGTAAGGAAAGATTCTCTGAATTATAAGTTAAACTGAACAAGTCTGTTGACAGATACGGTACGCCCTTGACCAGAATATATCCGATCAGAAAGAACAGTAATGCAAATGTCAGGACTGCACCTAAAAGGGTAAGCAATGCAAGAACACCTGATCCCGGATGCTTAATGTATGCCTTCATCTGATCTGAGAAAGAAGACTCATTCTGCTTTTTTTCTTTGGACAAATCAATTGCCACTGCTGTATCAATTTGCATGTTCTGCCCTCCTGTTCAGTAAAGAAAGACTCAGGTTAATGATAAGAATAAAGATAAACAACACTACTGCCGTTGCAATAAGTGCTTCCCTGTGAAGACCTGTTGCATAACCCATCTCAGTAACAATGTTTGCAGTCATGGTACGGACACCTTTCAGGATTCCCTGTGGCATTCTCGGCTGGTTACCTGCAACCATTACAACAGCCATTGTCTCACCAATCGCACGACCAATTCCAAGAACTACAGCTGCCAGAATACCTGACTTTGCTGCCGGAAGCATTACACAGAAGATACTTCTCTCCTTGGTTGCTCCCAGTGCAAGAGAACCTTCATAATAGCTCTCCGGTACGCTGCGGATCGCAGATCCGTAACTCCGATGATTGTCGCAGAATCATCATTCCAAGCAGAACACAGGCTGCCAGCATACTGGTTCCTGTTCCGCCGAAAAGTTGTCTGATCAGAGGAACAATAAGAATCAATCCAAAGAAACCATATACAATAGAAGGTACACCTGCCATCAGTTCAATTCCTGATTTCAATGGTCTGTAAATTTTCTTCGGACAGTAACGTGCCATAAAAACAGAAGTAAAAAGTGCGATCGGCACACCCAGAAGAATGGCACCTGCAGTTACATAGATACTTGCTACGATCATTGGAAGGATTCCAAAAATATCATTTGACGGCTTCCACTTTGTTCCCAGCAGGAACTTCAGCGGACCGATTTTCCCGATAGCCGGGACACCATTTGCAAACAGAAATGCACAGATCAGAAACACTGCCAGCACTGAAGTACAGGCTGCGATCAGAAATACACATTTCATTGCTTTTTCTTTAAAGTGGTTCATTCATTACACCTTTCTTTCCCTGTATCAAAAATCATAACCTGTCACTTCTACAGTAATTCTTAAAATATGATTTTCGACATACAAACAGCCCGCCTGCTGTATTATTTCATTCACAGGCGAACTGCTCTGAAACTAAATCTGTTACATTATTTAGCAAGGTCTTCCCATGTAGTAGTCTCGCCTGTGTATACAGCCTTTACCTGATCGCTTGTAAGTTCATCAACATCATTGTCTTTGTTTACGATAACTGCGATACCATCTCTTGCGATAACTGTAGCTGTAAGACCAAGGTCTTTCTCTTCATCTTTCAGGTCACGGGATGCCATACCGATATCTGCTGTTCCTTCTGCTGCCATGTTTACACCTGTTGTGGAATCACTCTGCTGAACTTCTACAGTTACGTCTTTGTTTACTGCTTCATAGCCTTCTGCAAGTTTCTCCATAACCGGTGTTACTGAAGAAGAACCTGCAACTACTACTTTACCGGAAACTCCGTCTGCTGCTTCATAAGCCTTAGCATCTGCTGCTTCTTTGATATATCCGTTGTCCTCTACAATCTTCTGTCCGTCAAAGCTCATAATGTAGTTTACGAAATCCTTTGCTGCATCGCTTTCTTTATCAGATGTAAGGATGTTGAATGGACGTGCGATCTTGTAAGAATCATTGGAAACATTATCTACAGTAGCTTCTACGCCGTCGATCTTAACTGCCTTTACTGTATCATCCAGAGAACCAAGTGAGATATAACCGATTGCATTTTCATCACCTGCAACAGTTGTCATCATAACAGATGTGCTGTTTGTTACACTTGCTTCATCTGTAGTCATATCTACTTTCTCACCGTCTTTTTCTTCTTCAATTCCAAACAGTTCTACGAATGCTCCACGTGTACCGGAACCATCCTCACGGGATACAACTGTGATGTCTCCGCTTGCTGCACTTACGATTGTTGTGAAAGCTGTTGCTCCGATAACTGCTGCTGTAAGGATTGTTGCGATTTTTTTCTTCATGATAATTTTCTCCTCTTCCCATGAGCCATGTTTTTAATATAAAGTGAAAGGCTCATTTCCTTTTTAATATCTTTATGTTTTATAACTTGTTGCCTCATTTACAAGTGCTATTATAGAAATCCAAGGTTAAATGTAAAACCACGCTAAAGTAAAATCTTTGTAAATTGAAAATTTTTGTGAAGGTTGTAAAAACAGGCGTCAGGTGCTATCATAAACTATATCTTCAAGTCCCCACCCACTGCTTATTGCTCTTCGCAAGTCAAGCAGGGGACTTACTTGATTCGGTTAAAATTTATACACAGGAGGATTTTATATATGGAAAATTTAAGATGTGAAAAAGCAGTAGAAAAGAAACATAACGGCTATAACTGTGCACAGGCTGTGGCCTGTTCTTTCTGTAAAGAGGCATCTATGGATGAGGATACACTCAAAAAGATCACACAGGGATTCGGTGCAGGTCTTGGCACTATGGCCGGTACATGCGGAGCAATCTCCGGTGCTGCAGTTGTAGCTGGACTTATTAACCAGGACAAAGCCGGAACCTCTCAGACTGTCCGCTCTGTCATGAATCAGTTTAAACAGCAGAATGGAACTGTAATATGTAAAGACTTAAAGGGTGTGGAAACCGGAAAGGTAATCCGCTCCTGTGATGACTGTGTCAGAGATGCGGTGAAATTCCTGGAAAACGCATTAAAATCAGGAAATTGATGTCCGGAGATATTCACAATATATAAATATCAATGCACAAGAAGCTATACTAGGAGAATGTCTATGAAAGTTTTAGTTTACCGCAAATGCAGCACATGTGTGAAAGCTCTGAAATGGCTGGATGAACACAATATCAGTTATGAAGAACGGGCTATTAAAGAAGAAAATCCTACTTATGAAGAATTAAAAGAATGGTACTCCAAAAGTGGTCTTCCACTGAAGAAATTCTTTAATACAAGCGGAATGATCTATAAGGAAATGAGACTAAAAGATAAGTTAAAAGATATGTCTGAAGATGAACAGCTGAAGCTTCTTGCCACAGACGGAATGCTGGTGAAACGACCGCTGGTAATCGGGGATGACTTTGTACTTACCGGATTCAGGGAGAAAGAATGGATCGAGGCTATGCACGTGTGATGTGCATAGTCTCTCCTTTTTATTCAAATTTAATTGTTGTATTTGTTTCAGAAGCCTTATAAATTGCTTCCAGAATCTGGGTTATGCAGTACTTCTACTGTTCCTTTCATTTTCTGATTTATATTTATCTATGTTCTTTCTGGATATAATTTTATTTAAGTTTCCCACGGATCTTTGGTCCTGCCACCTGGATCATGATCACGATCAGCAGTATCATTCCTTTGATTGCATTATTGATCAGGGAATCCATCTTCAGGCTGACAATATCTTATCGATAACTGTATAGGACATAGCTCCAAACAGAATCCCCAGGCATCTTCCTTTTCCACCGGACATGCTGATGCCGCCGAGAACAACTGCTGCGATGGCGTACATCTCATAGCTGGTTCCTGTTGTTGCCGGGTCGCAGGATGCGTTCATGGCAATCCAGAGAAATGCTGCTACACCTACCAGTGCACCACAGATCGCAAATACAGAGATCTTCATGGCTGCAACATTGATGCCTGCCATTCTCGCACCTTTGAGGTTGCTTCCTACTGCATAGACTTTCTTGCCATATTTGGTACTTGTAGTAACAAATACAAACAGGATAGTCAGCACGATCAGAACGATTCCCACATACGGGATGCTGGCTGCTTTTCCATTTCCCATGTTGTAGAGCATCTGATAAGAGCTCTTGTCAGATGCCATCTTATACACAGAACTTCCATTTCCAATGAGTACTTTATCCACATGCTGGCAGAAATACTGTGCAAAAGAACGGTACATCAGCATAGTTGCCAGAGTTACGATAAATGCCGGCATTTCCACCAGACCTACCATCACTCCGTTTACCAGACCGCAGAATGCACCAAACACGATTGCGAATAAAAATGTCAGCAGGATACTGTCTGTCATGTTAAAAATAATAACAGAAAATCCACCGTCCAGCGCCAGCATGGCGCCTACAGACAGATCAATCTCTCCTGTCAGGCAGACCAGTCCCATACCAATTCCGATAATTCCGATAACTGCGGAATGGCGGAATACATTCATAACTCCGCTCCAGGTAAGTCCGCTGGATGTAAAAGCATATACGATAAAGATTGCAATAAATACCAAAATATAACTGTATTCTCCGCAGAAGCTCATGATTCCTGCAGAAGCTGATTTTTTCTTGTTCATTATGATTCTCCCTTCTGCGCTGCATTTGTGGAATACAGCATTACTGTTTTTTCATCAATTTCTTCGTGCTGCAACATCTTTATGATCGTCCCTTCATAAAATACAGCACAGCAGTCCGCCACTTTGGCAAGTTCCGGGATTTCCAGTGTGTTGATCAGGATTGTTTTTCCGGCATCTGCCAGTTTCAGAATCAGTTTATAGATTTCTGCTTTGGCTCCTACGTCGATTCCCTGTGTCGGATTGTCCAACAGGAGAATACCTGCCTCTGTATTTAACCAGCGGGCAAGAAAAACTTTTTGCTGGTTTCCACCGCTTAATGACGTGATCGGATCCTTGGGATCTGCGGCTTTTTATGGAAAGCAGCTTTTTGTATTTCTCATAACGCTCTCTTTCTCTTCCGGCAGAGATTAGTGGTTGTCGGGCAGACAGAACCTGTTCTGAAAGATACATATTTTCCAGAATGCTCATATCCGGGATTACGGAATTCTCTTTTCGGTTAGAAGCCAGCATGGCAATTCCTGCTTTCATCGCTCCCTGAATACTATGTATTCTGCATTCTTTTCCAGAAACTTTCAAAGTTCCACCTGTCACCGGTACTGCTCCGAAAAGTCCCTGAAGCAGTTCGCTGCTTCCTGATCCCTGCAGTCCTGTCAGACCTACAATACTGCCTTTTTTTACTGTAAGATTTACATTGGAAAATCCATGTCCGGACAGTCCATTTAACTCCAGAACGTTTTCTCCCAGCTCCCTTTTCTGGTAAACCTCCTGATGTGAAAACTTCTCTCCAACCATCAGACCAGTTACCTCTTCCTGTGTAATTTCTGAAAGCTTTCCGCTTTTTATAAACTCACCGTTTCGCAATACTGTATATCGGTCAGCAATCCGGAAAATTTCCGGCATCTTATGGGAAATAAATATAAATGCTGTGCCTTTCTCTTTCAAACGGCGAATAATCTGGAACAGGTGCTCTACCTCATCATTATTCAGTGAGGTAGTCGGCTCATCCAGGATCAGCAATTTTGCCTGGAAAAACAGTGCCTTAGAAATCTCCAGCAGCTGTTTCTGGCTGGTCTTCAGATTTTCAACCTTTTCTTCCGGTTCAATCTCCACTCCGAGTTCTGTAAAGAGCTGCTGTGTTTCCCGGATCATCCGCTTCTTGTCCAGTGCCCCGGTTTTCTTTTTGTATTCTTTCATAAGAAAAATGTTCTCATAGACTTTCAGGTCATTGAACAGGTTCAGTTCCTGGTGAACGAATGCAATTCCAAGTTTTTCGGACTGCTGGATCGTCATTTTTCTTATCTTTTTTTCATTAAATTCAACTTCGCCGCTGTCTGCCGGAAAGACACCGGCAAGAATGTTCATCAACGTTGATTTTCCGGCACCATTTTCTCCCAGCAGCGCATGGACTTCCCCTTTTTCTATCGTCAGCTGTACCTGCTTCAGGACGGGGATCCCGTTAAATGATTTGCAGATATCCTTCATGCACAATAGGCTCATTTTTTCCTCCTTCACCCCTCAATGAATAATAAGCAACTGTAAACGACTATATGGGACCGTCCCATTAAGGGCGATTAAGGGACGGCCCCACTGTGTTAAAAAATATGACTTGGGTTTTATGATATCATCAATCTGTTGTTTTAGAATGATGGATAATCCTTTACATTGTCAGAATTTACGATCTCGCATGCGATGACATGATCCTGCTCTACTTCTTCACCGTCAAGGTGATCTACCATATCCTGAATTGCAGTCTGGATCATTGCAGGGCTGTAAGTTACGGAAACAATTCCACCGCACTGCTCTGCGATATCCTGGAAACTTTCACCTCTCATTACTGCATACAGTTCGCCAAGTCCGCCGCATCCTGTAATGTATGGTTTGTTTCCAAGGAATGCTTCTTTCGTAGCGTCATCGATTCCGCCACCCTGAAGTGCTTCCAGGATTCCCATTGCAAGTTCATCATCTTCTGCATAGAACCATTTAATATCAGCATTTGCACTGTCACCAAGAAGAGATTCAAAAGAAGTCTTTGTATCAGAACGGCTCCAGTTCATTGCTCCGGAATAGGTGATGGATTTTAAATCATCCTCTGTCCATTTCTTGTCATCTGCGATTGTTTCACCGTCGTATTCCAGTTCACCTGTCAGGTATTCTGTGAAACCACTGTCACGAAGAGAGGTTACAGAAGAAGTGTCTCCCTCATATACATAAACTGCTTCGCCCGGTGTCATTCCTTCGGATACGAAGTATGCTGCTGCGGCAGCTCCGATTCCCTCATTGTCACCTTTTACATTGGAAACTGCACTTGAGGAAACGCCGTCAATGATACGGTCAAATGCAACATAAGGGATTTCTGCGTCTACTAACTGCTGGATTGCAGACTGAACTGTGTCATCGATTGGCTGGATACAACTGCAATATTGTCTTCTCCGGAAGCTACGATATCTTCGATATTAACAATCTGCTCTGCTGCATTTGCAGATGTAATCAGTTCTGCGGTATATTTGCCATCGTTGTTTACTTCTTCCACTTTCTCTTTCGCGAAAGTTGCAACAGAACCTGTCCATCCGTGGTCTTCCGGTGCTGTCAGTACATAAATATGTGTGGCGTCATCTGCTGCATATACGCATACACCTGTGCTAAGACTTCCTGCTGCCATTGCAGTTGCCGTTAAAATCGCTAATGTTTTTCTCTTCATGATTATTTTTCTCCTTTTCTTTCAAACTCTGTTATGACTGGTAAAACAGTCCGTCAAATAGATAACTGTTTCTTAACCTACAAAGTTTCTTAGATATTTTGCACTTAAGTCAAGCGGATATTCGCAATCCGCTTTGCTACTTGCTCATAACCGAATAGCTACTCCGCAGTTTATCAGAAGGAGCTTGCACTCCTCCTGATACAAGCAAGTCCCCACTCACTGCTTATTGCTTTTCGCAATTGAAGCAGGGGACTTACTTGATTCGGTTAAATAAATGATGATTCTTTAATCAGTTCTTATCAAGTCAGCTTCCTGATCCATTTATAACTTCTGAATCTCAGGAACACAGGCACACATTTAAACAGCTGATCCGACTGGACAGCTACAACTACCCATTCCACCGGCAGTTTCCATACAAACGCAGCCAGGAAAGACAGGGGCATTACAATTCCCCATGTTGAGATCAGATTCATATACATCTGGAATTTTGTATCTCCACCGCCCTGAATAACACCTACAGAAACCGGCATCTGATAAGACATTCCCACCATGACCACACTCATGACTATCATCAGATGGTCTGCAAGGATTGTTGCCCCTTCTGTGAGATTATACATAGACAGCAACGGTTTTCTCAAAATAAGCAAAACTATTGCCAGTATAATTCCTATGGAAACATCGATCACTGACAACGTCCGTCCAACAGCCTTCACTTCATTTCTGTCGCCCTGACCGATAGACTTTCCGATCACTACAGAGGAAGCAGAAGCGATCGCTACTACTATTACTTTTAAATACTGAAAGAACGTTGTTGCTACGGAATTTGCTGCAATCGCATCTGATGAAAGATGTCCCAGTATTGCAGTCTGCATAGGGATTGAAATTGCCCAGACCAGTCCGGAAAGGATGACAGGGTGGATACTTCAATAAAATCCCTGCACAATTTTCTGTTCTCAGCTGTGAATGTTCCTCTTAATAAGCCACCATCAAATACCCGGACTTTCTTATCAATCTTTGCCACATAAAACAGAACGATCAAAAACTCCAGGCTTCTGGCTGTCAGTGTTCCTATTGCAGCACCTTTAATCCCCATTTCCGGAATCCAAATGCCCGAAGATCAATGTATAATTAATTCCGCCGTTTACGATCAGAGATATCACAGAAACAACAAATGAAATCTGTACTGTCTCCACACTTCTCAGCATGGAGATCAGAAGATTACTGATCAGAAATAAGACAAACGTCCATTTCAATATCTTAAGATAAATCTGGCCTTCCATGATAATGTCCGGTGATGTTGTGAACAGGCCAAGCAATTGTTCCGGAAATGCCGAGCATATAGCAAGGATGATCATCGCTGCCAGCAGACTGAATATCAGTACAATTCCTGTCAGTTTCCTGATCGCATATGTATCTTTTTTCCCCCAGTACTGGGAACTCATTATGATCAGTGCACCTCCGATTGCAAGCGCAAGCTGATTTACAACAAAGAAGATCTGGTTCACAGTGGCTGCCCCGGAAAGTGCATTCTGATCATAACTTCCAAGCATCATATTATCCAGCATATTCACACTGTATGCCACCAGATTCTGCAGCGCCACAACCAACATTAACCTGAAAAACACCTTATAAAAATTTTTGTCCTTTGTAAAAAAATGTCTCCATATTTTATAATCCCTCATTAAACAAAAAAGGTCAGAAACCTTTATCTGATTTTTGACCTCAAAGACTATACCTTATTATAACTTTTTTCCAAGTCTAGAGCGTGTTTGAAAAAATGCTTTCCGCAAGATTGCGCGTCATTAATTGTGGGAATGATTTAAACACGCTCTAAGACTATTCTTATACTAACGCTAAAAGACAAGTCTTACAATTCTTTTTTCGGTCTTCGCAGAAATACTGAAACCAGTCAAGCTGCTGTTTACACACCACTATCCCGAGACATACAAGCCAAAATTCCATTGCCGCAGGCAATCTGGAATGAATTTTGGCTATGTTACTGAGAACGGAGTGAACAGTAACGATTAATGAACATCTACCCATGTATGAGTTTGTGCTGATTTAAGGATTGCATCTTGAAATCAGTTCTATTTCATATCCATCTTCAAAATTCGGGCTTGCCTGTGTATCGTTTG